>Ga0208900_1000224_pt1 | contig 35899 bp, 30 predicted proteins | sample AntAceMetag02UKK_FD_184763 | JGI IMG/M metagenome (GOLD analysis project Ga0208900, IMG submission 184763) | Saline lake microbial communities from Ace Lake, Antarctica - Antarctic Ace Lake Metagenome 02UKK (SPAdes) (version 2) | ecosystem: Environmental > Aquatic > Non-marine Saline and... | reverse complement strand
ATGCCCCCAACATTGCCGGAGCCATGGTGGTCACCAATTTTCTGCTGTCTCCGGAGGCACAACTTTCAAAAAATAATCCTGAAAACTGGGGAGATTTTACGGTGCTGGACATGACAAAATTGGAATCATCGGACCGTCAGGCGTTTGATGACCTTGATCTGGGGAAAGCCACCCTTCCGCTTGATGTGCTCAATCAGCACGGTGTGCCTGAAATTTCGGCAGCCTATCTCACACGGCTGGAAAATGACTGGAGTCGGTTTGTGCTGGGAAAAAAATAGGGGACTCCTTGGCGAAAAGTTAAAATTGCTTCCGGCATTTATTCCTTTTGTGTTGTTTTTTGTCGGTGGTATTATTCTGACAATAATCCAGTCACTGGGAATGCTGAACCCCCTGGTTCATTACGATTCCATGTGGACGGCCTATAAAATTGTTTTTACCCATGCTCATTTTATGAAATCCATTTTGTTTTCATTTTATGTGGCATTTGTTTCCGCTGGGTTGTCCATTGTTTTCGGCACCCTGCTCTCCTATGGAATCTGGCATCTGCCCGGGATTTTGCAGAGCAAAACCGTGGTGTACAAGATCCCCATTGTACTTCCCCACATAGCCGTGGCCTTTATCACCATGATTTTTCTCAGTCGATCCGGCATCATTGCGTCGGCGTGCTACCACCTTGGCATTATTTCAAAGATGGAACAGTTTCCAAATCTGATTTTCAGCCGGTATGGTGTGGGGGAGATCATTGCATATATTGTCAAAGAGACTTCCTTTGTTACTTTGATGGCCATGTCCGTGCTGATGAAATTTGATAAACGCTATATTCAAACGGCCCGGCAGCTGGGGGCCGGGGAAATACGAATTTTTTTAAGTGTGGTGCTGCCCCATTTAAAAGAAATTCTCACCACCACCTTTTTGATTCTGTTCATCTACAGTTTCGGGGCATTTGAAATTCCCTATATCCTGGGAAGCAGCACCCCGGGAATGCTCAGCCTTCAGGTGTATGATTATTATTTCCGACATGATCTTTCCCAGCGGCCTATTGCCATGGCCCTGCTGGTTATTTTGTTTTTGATTTCCTCTTTGTTTACCTACCTTTATTTTCAGATTTACAATAAACTGGGGAGCAAATGGAATTCGGTTGATAAGGGAAAGGTTTGAGACGCGATAAACTTAAAGTGATTTTGCTGTGGCTGGTGTTTTTGTTCCCCCTGCTGGTGCTTGTGTTGTACAGTTTTTCGGGACAGTGGGCATTTCCCTCCCTGCTTCCGGACACCGTGAATTTCCGGACTTTTATTTATTTTAAAGAAAATGCAGGACGGATTCTCATTCACATCAGCTCCTCTTTTGTTTACTCTATTCTTGCGGTGATACTTTCCGTTGTTTATTCTCTGTTGCCGGCGGAGTTTTTGAGCCGACGGGAGTTTACAGGGAAAAAAATCATTGAAAGTCTGCTGCTGGCCCCGGCGGTGCTACCGGTGATGACTTTTTCCATTGGGGTTCATCTGATGTTTATTCGGTTGGGACTTGCCGATACCCATTTGGGTGTGGCATTGATTCTTTCTGTTTACAGTTATCCTTACATGTTAAGGGCCTTGATATCCGGTTATAAAACCATTCATCCTGATTCCATTGTATGCGCCAGGAATCTGGGGGCAGGCTTCTGGCAGATCCTTTGGGAAATTGAGATCCCCATGCTGCTGCCTGCCCTGACTGCGGGTGCCTCCATTGTATTTTTGGTGGCGTTTTCAGATTATTTTCTGGTGTTTCTCATTGGCGGTGGTTCAGTGCCTTCCTATTCCGGATATCTGTTTCCTTTTTTGAACTCAACGGACTGGTCCCTTGCATCGGGGTTGACCTTGTTGTTTATTATTGTGCCCATTTTACTTTTTCTGGTTCTGGATCTGACGGTGATCCGGCTTTATCGTAAATGGCTTTAATTCAATGGGGGAAATGGGGTCACAACCCAAGCCTGTCACTCCTGTCCCCAATAGAGCTATCAACATAGAGAGGGAAGATCCATGTTCATATCCGTTATTATTCCGGTGTTGCATGAAACAAAGATCAATCATTTTTTGTCCGATCTTCTGGAAAAAAAAGGCAAAGAAAATTTAGAGATTATTGTGGTGGATGGTGACCTCATGGGGTCTACCCTGAATTTGATATCATACAAAACAGTCAAAAAAATGACTTCAGCCAAGGGGCGTGCCATCCAGCAGAATAAGGGAGCAAAGAAAGCAAGCGGTGATATCCTGCTCTTTCTCCATGCGGACACCTTGCTTCCCCATGATTTTACCCAGCTGATTCGGCAGGCAATTTATTCTGGAAATTCCGGCGGTGCCTTTGATCTGTGCATTGATTCTTCCCATCCTTTTTTAAAATTGGTTTCCCGGGTGGCTTCTATCCGTTCCCGCGTGACCCGTATTCCCTATGGGGATCAGGCCATTTTTATCACCCGGGATTTGTTTTTACAGATCAATGGATTTCCGGAGATTCCTCTTATGGAAGACATTGCACTGATGCAAAAGATAAAAAAGACCCGGGCAGGTTTTAAAATTCTCCCCCGGAAGGTGTTGACCTCTGCCAGAAAGTGGATGAAAGACGGGATAATCTATACCAGCCTTCGCAATCCACTTTTGGCCATATTGTATTACATGGGGGTTCCCCCCCGGGTGCTGGTTAAATTTTATTATTAATCATTTACAGAACTCATCCTTCCCTGGTAATTGATACTCAAATCTTGTGGAGCGATTTTACGAAAACAGGATCTGCCTTGCCTTATCGAGAGTCTCTGCTGTTAATCCCCATGGAGGATGGCTTGGATGCATAAAAAATTATTGATTCTTTTTCTTAAATATCCAGAAGCCAACAAGGTGAAGACCCGGCTTGGCAGAAAGATTGGATATACCCGGGCTGCACGCATATATGAAAAAATTGTTTTGCAGCAGATATCAGATCTGACATCTGACTCATATGAGCTGGCACTTTATGTGGATGATAGACATGATATTGCATCATACAAAGAAAAATTTGGTGGGAATGGAATCTATTTTTATCAGAAGGGAAAGGATCTGGGGGAACGAATGTCCAGGGCCATGGAAGACTCCTTTCAACTGGGATATGGCCGGGTGATACTCATGGGAAGCGACGTGCCTTTGGTTGATGTTACGGCGGTCAAATCCTTTTTTGATCATCTGTTAACTGCAGATATGGTGATTGGCCCTGCAACAGATGGGGGATATTACATGATCGGCTTTCAAAATACCATTGATATTTCGGCTGTGTTTAAAAACATCGCCTGGAGTACGGAGAGGGTATTTGAAAGCACCATGGCCAAGGTAAATCATTTGAAGGTTCAGGTGGAAAAAATATGGTTTGATCTTGATACCCTTGAAGATTTCGGGGTATATCAACATCTGTTGAAAACAGGGCATACATTCTCCGGGCCTGATCTTGCTGACAAAATAATCAGTAAGAAACATAATTAAACGGGTGCTGTATTTGATTTACCGTCATAACACACTCGTCAGCCATAAAATCTCACCATGTTTTGCTTTGAGTTTTGAAAAATCATTTATTTAGGCATCGTAATTTGGATATTTTATGACTTTGGAGTAACACACAATAGGAATAAAAAATGAATTTTATAAAAGGAATTGCTTATAATTTTAAGGGGCTTTTAATGGGCCTGAAAACCCCCAGACTTTTGATGCTGGGACTGTTGCGATTTGTCATCGTTATTATCATTTCCATGGCCCTGGCCAGCTCCATCCTGGTGTGGCACCGGGAAATTCTCAACATGATCTGGACCATGCCGGAATCGGGGTGGCTGACATATATCTGGACGGCTCTTTCCTGGCTTTTGTCTATTTTTCTGGCCATGATTTCCAGTCTTATTGCCTATCTCATTGCCCAGATTTTTTTCTGTGTATTTATCATGGATCTCATGTCACGCATCACAGAAAAAATGATTCAGGGAGAAGCGCATAGCCCCGTTGAAGAGATGTCCCTGCTGAAAACCCTATTCCATCTGATTCGCCAGGAAATTCCCCGGGCTATTATTCCCATGTTTTTGATGTTCATCTTCATGGTCATGGGGCTTCTTACTCCCTTGGGACCTGGGGTAGCCGTGGTTTCTGCCCTTGCTGCCGGGGCTTTTCTTGCCTGGGATAACACCGATCTGGTGCCTGCCCGGCGCATGAATACCTTTGATGTTCGATTTCGGTATTTTAAAAAGAATATTTTGTTTCACCTGGGATTTGGGATCTGTTTTCTTATTCCATGGCTGAATATACTTTTTCTTTCCTTTGCACCTGTGGGTGCTACACTTTTTTTCATTGAAAATGAGGATGGGAAGAAGAGTGAATTCTGACTTGTGGGAAGATGTGGTATCTGAAAAAAACAAAAAAGCCCCAACCGTTTACCGGTGGGGCTTTCGTATTATCTGGTAGCGACGCAGGGATTTGAACCCCGGACTCTGCGGATATGAGCCGCATGCTCTAACCAACTGAGCTACGTCGCCAAAACTCGAACTTTATACAATTGCCCATGGATCTTGTCAAGCTTTAAATTATGGCAAACCTGTTTTTTTTATTTTTTATCAAATTTATCCACGGTCACCGTAAAATTTTCAAGGTTATCTGGCAGTTTTGAGAAAATAATCATAAAAGGACTGTATTGTCCCGGGGCCAGAGGGGAGGACGTCTGTGGGTCTGGATTGCTCAATATTTTATCCATGGCTGAGAGTTCCAGTGTGGCAAGTTGTTGAGCAGGTATGGTGACCCCGCATACAACGGTTTTAGATTGGATTTTAGCCTTTTGGGTGTTTATCAGAGAGCCTGTCACCCTGACATTGGTGCAGGTAACCTGGGAGGTGTTGTGGATGTTTCCCGTAATGACAAACAAGGTACCTTCTTTCTGGTTGATTTCAAATCGTCCGTTGATACTCTTTTTGTCTGGGATCAGTCGGATTGGTGGCGGTGGCGGTGGTTCCGGGGTCACCAATTCCGTTAGAAAGGGGATTTTAAGATCAGAAATAAAGGGAATGGTGATGTCGGTCATCAAAGATGCTGCATGGGCACCCAAAAGAAGTATCAGAAGCAAAATAAAAAAGATAAATAACTTTACAATGGGTGATGATTTTTTTTCTATGTCAAGGGGGGTATCCTGGAGTGGGTCTGTTGTTGAACTGGGTGCAATGGGGGTGTCATCCCCAGGCTCTTTGGAGATATCCTTTTTTGCCAGTGGTTTTTCCTGTTCCTGGATTTCATCTGGCGTGGCAGGCATGTCATCTTCATCAAGGTCCAGTTCCAGGTTAAATTCATCATCCATGTTGCCTGGGTCGTCCTGTGTGGAGTCATCCAGACTCAGCTCCATGTCGAGATCCAGATCCAGTTCGAGGTCCAGGTCATCCTCGGTGTCAAGGGGTGTTGTGGCTTCTTGTGTCAACGGATCATCATCCAAGCCACCTGCATCATCGGGTGCAGGGTCATCCAGTCCAAGTTCCATGTCCAGATCGAAGTCGAGGTCATTCTCGGTGTCAAGGGGTGTTGTGGCTTCTTGTGTCAACGGATCATCATCCAAGCCACCTGCATCATCGGGTGCAGGGTCATCCAGACCAAGCTCCATGTCCAGATCGAGGTCCAGTTCGAAGTCCAGGTCATCCTCGGTGTCAAGGGGTGTTGTGGCTTCTTGTGTCAGCGGATCATCATCCAAGCCACCTGCATCATCGGGTGCAGGGTCATCCAGTCCAAGTTCCATGTCCATGTCCATGTCCATGTCCAGATCGAGATCAAAATCCAGATCCAGATCCAGATCATCCTCAGTGTCATGGGGTGGTATGGCTTCTTGTGTTAATGTCTCATCAGCCACGTCGCCCGCATCATCCGATGCGGGGTCATCCAGATCCAGACCGATTTCATCAAAGTCAAAATCCGTGTCGGAAAAATCCAACTCCATGTCCAGATCCATGTCCGCATCAAAGTCAATGTCAATGTCATCGGCTTCCAAGGTATCTTCTGGGGATGAAAATGGTGAGTCCAATTCTGTTTGAGGGGACTCCTGTTTAGTTTCATCAGATTCGCTTACAGGGGGGGGCGGTTCATCGATACTTTCATCTGGTTCGGGGGGAGCTACCTCTTCCGGTGGAGATTTTTTCACCTCCATTGATGGAGGGATAATTTTTTCTGGACCATGTCCTTTGGGAAAGGCAAGAAACAGGTGGGCGCATTGACTGCATCGAACTCTGGAGCCACTGGGGCTCAAAAGTGATTCATCAAGGTTGAATTTAGCGGTACAATTTTCACAAATGATAATCATACGTTACCGTCCTAAAAGAGTAAGATAATTAAATATTATCTATTTTTTTCTTCCTGCTTCCCCGGGGCAGTTCTAATGAAAATAATTTTCAGCCCGTGCGACCTCCTCCACAGGCTTAAAATTCAGTGGGACTCAACATATAAATAATCATTGCCTGTAGAGAACAGTGCAGTCAAGAAAAAAGTAGTTATAATTTCAAGTCAAATATGGCTGGGAGATTTCTGTATTTCTGGTCATAGTCAAGGCCGTACCCCACAATGAATCCTTCGTCCAGATGAAAACAGGCATAATCCACTTCCACCGGCACATCCCGCCTTTCACTTTTATCAATCAGCGTACACACTTTCATGGATCTGGGCTCATAGGTTTTGAAAAATTTTAAAAGTGCAGACAGGGTACGGCCGGTATCCACAATATCTTCCACAAGGAGGATATCTTTCCCTTTAAGCTCAAGGTCCGGTTCCTTGGTAAATTTAATGATTCCTGTTGTGCTGGTTCCTGAATAACTGGATACCCCCACCAGATCCACCTGATGCTCAATGGTAATCACCCGGGTCAAATCTGCCAGAAAAACAAAAGATCCTTTCAGGATACCAATGAGAATCAACTCTTTATTTTCATAGTCCAGGGAAATCTGCTGGCCTGTCTTTTTTACCTTTTGTGCGATCTCCTCCTGGGAGATCATGGGAACAAGTGTTGTCATAGTTATCAGTTATAGTCCAGTTTTTGTTAGTTTTTCAATAAGTTTTTTCTGTGCCCCTGTTAATTCTTCCGGCATTGTAACGTCGATGATCACAAATAGATTCCCGGATTCACTGGAATTCATGAGGGGAATTCCCTGTTTTGAAAGTCGCATCCTGGCTTTGTGTCGGGTTCCCGGTGGCACTGTGATGGAAATGGTTTTACCCACCGGCGTTGAAATATCCACTTTAGTACCCATCAATGATTCGGTTAACTTGATATTTTTTACAATGGAAACATCATTCCCGTCGATTTGAAACTGGGCATGGGGCAGGGGGCTGGATTTTATCAGCAGATTACCCCGGGGGCCACCGTAAGGGCTGGGTTCTCCTTTGCCGGGCACACGGATTTTTTTTCCCTGGGTCATGCCTTTGGGGATTTTTACTGTGATGGTTTCATTGCTCCCGGCATGGTTTAATGTCACCGTTTTTTTGGTGCCGTTGTACAGCTCCTCCAATGTCAGGCCAATCTCATATTCAAGATCTTTTCCCGTGGTGGAACGCTGCTGGCCACCACTGTGACATCCGCCTCCATGACATCCGCCCCCTGCCTGGGAAAAAGGGCTCCCCCCCATGGATGAGAACCCTCCTCCGCCAAAGGATTGCCTTGCCCCACCCCTTGCGCCACCAAAGCCAAATTCTTTTAAGATATCTCCAATATCAAAATTTCTGAAAATATCTTCCTGGGAGTATCGTTGCTGGAAGCCTGCGGATCCAAAGGTGTCATACTGCTCTCTTTTTTCCTTGTCGCTCAACACCGCGTAAGCTTCGCTGATCTCTTTAAACTTTGTTTCTGCTGCTTTATCATCCTTATTTTTATCTGGATGGTACTTTAATGCAAGTTTATGGTAGGCTTTTTTGATCTCAGAAGCTGTTGCTCGCTTATCAACCCCCAGAACTTTGTAGTAATCTGTTGCAGACATTTTTTAAATTCCTTATATTATTTGATATTCATATATTTTTAAAGAAAAGCATTAACGATGGGGGTCAGATTTACGTTATTGGCATTATCGGTGGTTTTGGAGTTTGTACGGGTTGTGGTCGATAACGCCAATAACACAAGCCTGACCCCGTTTGCCTGAAAATCAGATCCATAGAATGCTATGATGATGCCGGGAAAATGGGAATGCGCCCTTTAAAAGTTTTCCTGGTGATGGTTAAAAATAAACTTAAATTTGAATGTGTCAAGAATTCGATGATCTTCTAAGGGCTGAGATTCCCACCATAATCACTGAAAGGGCCGCTGGGGTCATGCCATCAATGCGGGATGCCTGCCCCAGGGATTCAGGCATAATTTCAGTCAGTTTTTCTTTCATTTCATTGGAAAGTCCGTGGATATTTTTAAAGTCAAGATTTGAAGGAATTTTGATTTTTTCCATATCCTTGAATTTTTTGATTTCCCTTACCTGGCGTACAATATAACCTTCGTATTTAAGTTCCACCTCCACCTGACGTTTTACCCTTGGGGTGACAGGAGACTCCGGGGGAGCGATGTGCTCCACTGTGGCATAGTTCAACTCCGCCCTTTTCAGGAGCTGGTCCAGCTTTGCGCCGGTGGTCAGGGGGGCGCTTTTGGCTGCTTCAATCCATTGATTCACCGCCACGGTGGGTTTGACAATGGTCTGTCGAATGCGGGAAATTTCTTTGTTCGTGGCAGATTGAATTTCCCGGGTGCGATTCAGAGATTCTTGATCCACCAGGCCCAGGAAGAAGCCTGTTTCAGCCAGACGAAGATCTGCGTTGTCTTCCCGGAGCAACAGGCGATATTCTGCCCTGGAGGTGAACATACGGTAGGGTTCCCGGGTGCCCCGGGTGACCAGATCATCCACCATGACGCCCATGTAGGCCTGGGATCTGTCCAATATAAAAGCAGGTCGCTGCTGGATTTTACATCCGGCATTGATCCCGGCCCACATCCCTTGGGCTGCGGCCTCTTCATAGCCGGAGGTGCCGTTGATCTGGCCTGCCATGAAAAGTCCGCGTACTTTTTTGGTCTCCAGGGTGGGGTATAGCTGCTGGGGATTGGCATAGCCATACTCAATGGCATAGGCAGGACGCATGATCTCTGCGGATTCCAACCCCTTTACCGAACGGACGATGCCAATCTGGACCTCCAACGGCAGGCTATTTCCAAGGCCTGATGCGTATATTTCATTGGTTTCTAATCCCTCATGCTCAAGAATGACCTGGTGACTTTCCCTTTCGGGGAACTTTACAATCTTATCTTCAAAGGAGGGGCAGTAGCGTGCGGACTGACCTTTAATAAATCCGCCGTAAAGGGCCGAATATTTCAGGTTTTGCCTCACCAGATCATGGGTGGCCATATTGGTATTGCCCATGTAGCTGCAGAGCATGGGACGGCTCACCCCGGATGTGGAATAAGAAAACGGCGTGGGGTTTTCGTCGGATTCCTGGCGGTTAAAAACAGAAAAATCAATGGATCTTTTATGTATTCGAGGGGGGGTTCCGGTTTTCATGCGCCCCAGTGTAAACCCATGATCATCAAGGGACTGGGCAAGGCCCATGGCAGCAAATTCCCCGGCCCGGCCCGCATCAAAGGAGCGGGAACCAATGTGAACACGTCCCCTTAAAAAAGTTCCCGTGGCCAGGATGACAATGGGGGCAGAAAAACCAAAACCGGTTTTATCCACCACGCCCCGGATCTCCTTATCTTCAATGACAAGTTCCTCCACCATGGCCTGTTTGAGATCAATGCGTTCATCCTGTTCAAGGGTGGATTTCATGATCTGCTGGTAGCGGTTTTTGTCATTCTGGGTCCGGGTGGATTGCACTGCAGGCCCTTTTCTTGTATTCAAGGTGTGGTACTGGATGGCAGAGGCATCGGAAATTTTTGCCATGACACCGCCCAATGCGTCAATTTCTTTCACCAGTTGTCCCTTGGCCATACCCCCGATGGAGGGGCTGCAGGGCATGGCAGCAACCTTGTCCAGATCAATGGTTAGCAATAACACCTCGCAGCCCATGCGTGATGCCGCAAGGGCTGCTTCACATCCGGCATGACCTGCACCTATCACAATTATATCATATTTTTTTTTATAGAATTTCATGGACAGTTAATATATATCTGCTCCGGTGCAAGGTCAAGGAGAGATGGATGTATTTCATTCATTTGTGGCAAAATACCCGGGGCAGGGAAGGGGGATAGAGACTTCACATGGGAAGACGGTATAATGATTACAATGCCTATTTAAAAGCATTGTTTGGGGAGCGGGTTCAAAAAATTATTGTGGACACAGGGTTAGGATGTCCCAACCGGGACGGTACCATTGGCCGGGGGGGGTGCATCTATTGCAATAGTAAGGGATCTGGGTCCGGGCTATGGCAACGGGGGTTTTCCATCACCGAGCAGATAGAGGTGGGACGCAAAGCCATGATAAGACGCTACAAGGCACGGAAATTTCAAGCTTACTTTCAATCCTATACCAACACCTATACCTCCTGCGAACACATGAAAACCATGTATGATGAGGCCCTGGCAGCCGAAGGCATGGTGGGGATTGCCGTGGGAACCCGGCCGGACTGTGTGGACCCGGATAAAATAGCGGTGTTGGCCTCCTATGTGAACGATTATCTGGTGTGGGTGGAATATGGGCTTCAGTCGGTGCATGACGAGACCTTGTCACGCATTAACCGGGGGCATGATTTTGCCTGCTTTGCCAAAGCTACACAGATGACAAGGGATGCAGGCATTAATGTCTGTGCCCATATTATTCTGGGGCTTCCCGGGGAGGATAAGGCCATGATGCTTGAAACCGCTCGTAAAATTGGTGATCTTGGCATTGATGGCGTAAAATTGCATTTACTTTATGTGGTAAAGGGAACCCCCATGGAGACCCTGTGGAAGGCTGGGCAATACCAATGCCTGGAGCAACAGGAATATGTGGATATTGTGTGTGATTTTCTGGCCCTGCTGCCAGGTAATGTGATTGTCCAGAGAATTACAGGAGATCCCCATCCTGATGAACTTGCCGCACCCCAGTGGACCCTGGATCGAACGGCAACCTTTAAAATGATACACGAATCCCTGGAAAAGCAAAATTTGTGGCAGGGGAAGGCCCTGGGAAAAACCACCAGCGGCTGGTCGTTTAAAAAATAATCATTGGCTTTTGCCGGGGAACCCATTGGAATAACGGTTGATGAAGGAACCATTGGCTTTTTTAACAATAATCAGGCATTCAGTCGTTGCCATGCGGTTGACCAGGGCAATTCCTTTTTGGGGCCCCATGACCATCAATGCCGTTGCCAGTCCATCGGCAAGGGTGCATGTGTCTGCCAGTACCGATGCCGACACCACACCATTTTTCATAGGATATCCCGTTGATGGATCAATGATGTGGGAATAAGCCTTTTTGTTCAGTACAACAAAATTTCGATAGTCACCGCTGGTGGCAAGGGCCTTATTCTGGAGAGCAATTGCCCGGTATACTGTTTGCTTGGCAACCTGCTTATCCGGGGTGGCAATCCCCACCTTCCATGGCTTTCCCGGTCTTTTTTCCCCGGATCCCACCACCTCACCGCCAATTTCCACCAGGGTGTTCTCAAACTGACTTTCCAGCAGGAGGGCGGCCACCTGGTCCACGCCATATCCCTTGGCAATGGAACCCATATCCAGTGTTATGTTCGGTTTTCTTTTGGCCAGGGTGTTTTCAAAAAGAATTATTTTGTCAAAGCCTGTATTCTCAAGGGCCTTATTGATGGTGGCTTTGGCAGGCATTTTGCCCTTGGCCCGGGCTGTACCAAATCCCCATATATCCACCAGGGGCTTGACGGTGCCATCCCAGGCCCCCCCTGTTAAATCATAAAGGGCACTGGCCTGGTTCAGCACAAGGACAAATCCATCACTGATGACCATGGGGGTGTGTTCCGGGGCGCGGTTGAACCGTGAAATTTCGCTGCTCTTGAGATACATGGACATGCTGTCATTCACTGCCTGGAGTCGGGCATCAATTTTGTTTTTTAAAATAATTCGATCAATTTTACCCGGATGGGATATCTTTACATGATAAAAGGTTCCCATGGTTTTGCCGCTGATTTCATGAATCTGTGCATCATGGGTGCCAGCGGAAGCATCCATGGCCATTACCAGAAAGATGCACGCAATGGAAAATCTTAACAGATACCCCGATCCAGGAAAATACCCTTTAGAAGGGGGGAGGAAGCAACGTTTAAAGACATTGACTGCCGGGATGATAATGGCAGACATAAGAACGTGGCGAAAATGCAAGTTCAGGGACATCATGCACCTCATTTTGAAATGAAATTTTGTTCATTAAAACCAGAACAGCAAACTACTGTAAGGTCAAAGACCAGAGCAATTTGCTGTTCATGTATTTTTTTTATATGAAAGAGTAGATATGTCTAATATTCTTTCATGCTTCGTTGTGGGTGGACCAAAGTCAGAATAAGATCCACCCGTGGTGGTTATACAGTCTCTATATCTGGATTATAACAGGTTCGACAGCAGTTCAGGCAGCGACTGGCCTCTCTAAGTGCCTCATCTTCTGGCAGAACCTGGTCCACTTCAATCATGGAATTAATGCGCTCGGCCACGGGAAGTTCCGGCATTTCAGCACGTTTGCTGGGGGTGACCCCGGGAACTGTGGTGAAAATGGATTCTTCAATGCGGGCATCCTGCAATGAGTCTGGCACTGGTGTGATCTCTTCTCCCTTGAGGTAAAGATCAATGGATCTTGCGGCCCGACGGCCGCCACCAATGGCTGTGACCACCAGAGAAGGCCCTGTGGCTGAATCCCCTGCCGTAAAAATATACGGAACCGTGGATTGAAGGGTTTCAGGATTATTATCAATGGTGGACCAGCGGGTCAGCTGCAAGTCATCCATGCGTTTAGGGCCGCCTTCCTTAAATGCAGGATCAGGGGCCTGGCCAATGGCCGTGACAAGGGTGTCCAGTTCCAGCCGGGTTTCAGAACCCTCAATGGGCACTGGACGGCGTCGACCACTGGCATCGGGCTCACCCAGTTCCATTTTCAGGTACTCCAGATGGGTGACCTTGCCATCGTCATCGCTCACCACCTTGACCGGGGCTGCCAGAAAGACAAATTCAATGCCTTCATGCTCCGAGGCCACAATTTCCACCTCATTGGCTGGCATCTCCTTGCGGGTACGACGATAGACCATATACACTTTTTCAACGCCCAGTCTCAACATGGTTCTGGCACAGTCAACGGCGGTGTTACCCCCACCGATAACAGCGGCTTTGGAACCAAGCTCAAACGTTTCTCCCCCGGCAGAGCGGGAAAGAAAGTCAATCCCTGTGTAACATCCCTTGATGTCTTCCCCGGGGATGCCAAGGGCATAATCCTTCCATGCACCAATGCCCATGAAAATAGCGTCATAGCCTGATGTAACCAAGGAATCAATACCAAAATCAAGCCCCAGACGGGTGTTGGTGTAAGCTTTAATACCAAGGTTCAAAATGCCTTCAATTTCCCAGGCAAGCACTTTTTTGGGCAATCTGTACTCGGGGATACCATATCTAATAATACCGCCAAGTTCGGGCATGGCTTCAAAAATAGTGACTTCATGGCCCACCCGGCGAAGAAAGTAAGCAGCGCTTAAGCCTGCAGGGCCACCACCGATGACAGCCACTTTTTTGCCGGTGTCCGGGGCACATTTAATGGGCACCCGAGACCCTGAGTTCATCTCATAGTCCGCTGCAAAGCGTTTGAGCTGATTGATGGAGACGGGTTCATCGGCAAGTCCCCTTCTACACTCATCCTCACAGGGATGGGGGCACACCCGACCACAGGAGAGCAGGAGGGGGTTTCTCATGCGAATGGTCTGAACCGCAGCCAGATAATCCCCGTTTTTAATCTGGGAAATATACTGAGGAATGTTAATCTCTGCAGGGCAGGTCTGGGCACATGGGGCCAGGGGGTCATTTTGCTGGTTGAACTTCAGCAGTTTTTCCGACATGGATTTAACTTCAATGATGTCCTTGGGGCATGCTTTCTGGCAAGCACCACAGCCCACGCACTTGCTTTCGTCCACAATGGGAAAACCATCTTTTCCCATGAACACAGCGCCAAAATTACAGGCTTTAATACAGTCACCAAGTCCAAGACATCCCACCTGGCACTGTCGTTGTCCTCCATACACAAGGGCCATGGCTTTGCAGGAATTTACGCCCATGTAATGGTATTGGCTGGCGGCCCGGTTTCCACCGTCACACATGGAATAGGAAAGCTGGGCTTCCGCAGTACCCGGGTCCATGCCCATGATGGCAGCCACCTGGGCAATGCCTTCGGTGCTGGAAATAACACATACATTGGGGGGAGCCTGTCCAGTGACAACGGCTTCTGCCGCAGCACTGCATCCTGCATACCCGCATCCACCACAATTGGCCCCGGCCAGATTATTTTCGACCATGGAAATTCTGGGATCTTCATATACGTAAAATATTTTGGATGCAAAGCTGAGAACCACACCGCACAGTCCACCGATGCCCAGCATAAATAAGAGAGCTTCAGTCATATTAACCTCATTGTTTGGGATTGAATTCTAATTTTGGCCACGTTACAGGTGGGGATCGCCCCAGGAATATTTCCAAGGATGACCGAAGTAGAACCAAGCCCATTATTTTATTGTATGCATGGTTGAAACAAAAAAAGCGCCCGCCGATGATCGGAACCATCGGCGGGTGATGTTTAAACCATTCCTTTGAATGCAAAGAAGGAAAGGGCAATCATTCCAGCGGTTACAAGGCCGATGGAAGTGTCCTGCAATGGTTGTGGAACCCTTGCGACGTTGACTCTTTCTCTGATTCCGGCAAACAGTACCAGAGCCAGGCCAAATCCAATGGCATAGGCCAGAGAAGCCACGATGGCCTGTACAAATGTGTACTCTTCATTGATGTTGATGAGGCATACACCCATTACCGCACAGTTGGTGGTGATGAGGGGAAGAAAAATTCCCAGCCCAGCGTACAGGGTCGGCATACTTTTCTTCAGGAACATTTCAACAAATTGCACCAGGGAGGCAATAACAAGGATAAAGGAGACTGTTCTCAAAAATTCAATGTTAAGGGGCTTTAGAAGGTAGTTATCTGTTATCCAGGTAATCATACCAGCCATAACCAGTACAAAGATAACCGCCATGGCCATGCCCGTTGCTGTTTCCATTTTTTTGGAAGTGCCCAGAAAAGGACAGTTACCCAGAAACTGTGCAAGGAGAATGTTATTTACAAAAATACAGCTTATGGCAAGAACGACATAATCGCCCATGGAAATTCTCCTTTCTTATTTTTTACCGATAAGGTTCATTAAACACAGCATCAATCCCAGGCAGACAAATGCACCAGGGGCTTCAACCATAAAGGTGAATGGCTGAAAATCAGGCCCAAATACTGTATTTCCAAGGATCGTTCCATTACCAAGGCATTCCCTTACCGCACCCAGGGCGCCCAGGGAAAGGGTAAAACCAATTCCCATGCCAAGACCATCTGCAATGGCCAGATGGGGGGCATTTTTAAAGGCAAACGCCTCTGCCCGGCCCAGCACGATACAATTTACAACGATCAATGGGATAAATATACCGAGCTTTAGAAACAACGGATAGGTGTACGCCTGCATCATCAGCTCCACAACGGTTACGAAGGTGGCGATGATAACAATAAAACAGGCAATTCTAACCTTGGTCGGTATGATATTTCTCAGAAGTGAAACCAGAAAATTGGAGCACACCAGTACAAATGTGGTGGCAATGCCCATTCCAATTCCATTTTCAACGGATTTTGTTACCGCAAGGACGGGACAGAGACCCAGAACAAGTCGAAACGGGGGAATTTCTGCCCACAGGCCCTTGGTAAACTCTTTTACCATGGATTGTGCCATAACTATATCTCCTAATTGGCCATCTGTTGGGTCTGTTTTTGGATTTCAGGTTTCAGCCGAAGGTAAAGTTCCTGTGCCTGTTTTGCGGCCATGCATACGGCCTTGGAAGTAATGGTGGCACCGGACATGGCATCAATTGCACCGTCGTCGCTCTTAACTGCAAAAACCTTATCCAGGCCCATGCCTGCAAACTGGGATACAAAATCCGGGTTATCCTTGGCCCGGGAGCCAAGACCGGGGGTCTCTGAATGGGTGGTGACCCATACACCGATGATGGAATCGGTTTCTATGTTGACACCCACCATGAGTCCCACATCGCCGCCGTATCCCTTGCCCTTTCCTTCAAATGCAATTGATTGGGGTTTGTTGTCGACTTTTCCCACAAAAAAGGTGATCTCTTCTTCGTTGTCCATCAGTTTAAAACGATCCTGAAGGGGGTCATTGGAAACATCACTGAGGATTTTCTTGATGGCAGGTGCTTTCTGAAATTTGAGAACCTGGTTTTCAATTTTATCCTGGGTTCCTGTTCTAACGGCAGCCAGCATTCCTCCGGAAAAGGCACTGAGTACTGTCAGAACAACAACCATGCTTATCATTTCACGCATTGTTCACTCCCTTTCCCAAAGCTTTCGGTCTTATCATGTCAATGACCGGGTTAATAAGATTGATGATCAGAATCGCATACAGGGTACCGTCTGCATAGGCACCAATATTTCTGATAAGGATTGTCATAACGCCCCCCATGATTCCGTAAATCAGCATGGGAACAAGGTTAACCGGTGAAGATGAGGACTCCGGCGCCAGGAAGAAAACGGCCAGCAGGGTGTATCCTGTGAACAGATGGAACATGGGGCCTGCATAGGCTTCGGGGTTGGACATCTGAAAAAGCGCTGCGGTGATGACAATACCGGCAATGTATGCAACGGATATTTCCCAGCGGATATAGCCCCTGATGATGAGATAAATCCCACCAATAATAAGGCCCAGTCCAAAAACAGATCCAATGGCACCCACCTGGTTGCCCATGAGAAGGCCTTGGGTGGAGAAAAGATCAACGGCTGCAGGGCCCTGGTGATCCAGTGCGCCCAAGGGTACAAGGGCCGTAAAATCAAACTGATAATTTAAAAGGGCTGCATCAAAATCAAAATAATTGCCCCAGGACAGGGAAAGAACAGCAATACCAATAACCGCAGGGTTAAAGGGGTTGGCGCCAATACCGCCAAAGACCTGTTGTCCCAGAACCACTGACACCAGGGTGCCGATGATCACCACCCACCAGGGTACGGTGGCTGGCAGCATCATGCCGGTGATCATACCGATGACAGCGGCATTATAATCCCCAATTTTAATGGATCTTTTGGAAATAAATTGAAAAAGCGCTTCCCAGGCCATGGCACTGGAAATGGCAAGACAGATAACACCCAGGGCTGCCATTCCAAATTGGATAATACCAAACACAATAGCTGGCAATGCTGCTACCATAATGTTTTTATTGGTTTCCCCGATGCTGTCGCCATCATGCCAGAACGGTGCGTGGGATACGGTGAATTTGTTCTGCTTATGCATTTTCAGCCTCCGTTTCCATTTCAGCTTCCATTTCAGCTTCCAGCATCAGTTGTTCATGTTTTCCAAGCTTGATGTATTGAAAAATCGGTATTCTTGCTGTGCACACATAGCTGCACAGACCACAATCAATGCAGGCATCAAGGTCAAAACTGTCCACAGCTTCCTGATAAAGATTTGCCTCCAGGTACCGTACCAGCAGGTTGACCGGAACCCCGGCAGGGCAAATACGAACACATTTACCGCAGTTGATGCAGGGATAGTCAGATACCCCAGGAATCTGTTCACTGTCCTGGATGATAATGGTATCCATGTCAGGTTGTACCGGGTGATACAGGGTGTAGGCACTGAAACCCTTCAGGGGTCCACCGATGATGATTCTGTCCATCTCCTGGGTTTCAAGGCCCAGTTGGGAAAGAATTCGGTGAATGGGCGTACCAATGACAGCACGGACCCTTTTTACCCCACCATCTTTTCCAATGACAGTGATAACCTTGTCAAACACAGGGGCTTTGTCTTTGTAAGCCCGTGCCAGGGAAAGGGCAGCCTCAATGGACATGAAGCAAACACCCTGGTCTTCACAGGTGGTGCCAGCCACCGGAGTAATGCCCAGGTGGTTTTTCATGATCATCTGGGGCAGGGTGCCGATGTAGTCTTCCGTCAGCTTGATGGTGTTCATTCCCTGGAAGGCGGAGAGCTGGGACATCTTTTCTGGAATGGCCATAAAAACATCGGTGATGCCAGTCATGTTTTTAAGGAGTTCGATGCCGTTCTTGACATCATCCATGCATTTTGATGTCAGATATTGCCGGGTGGTGGACATCAGATCACTGTCCATGCCGGAAATGACAATTTTTTTGATGCTGGAATTGGGGGCAGCAAGCAACTCCAGAGGAGGAGCGCCGGGAAGGGTTCTTAAAACCCCGTCTGCCGAGGCAAGGTCTGGAACATCTGCAAACTCGGAAATACCCTCTACCCATTCATCTTTGTCATCTTTTTCAAGGACAAGATATGTGGCGTTTTTTCCAAAATCGCCGGTGAAAGGAGCAATTAAAGTAATGGTACCGGAGGTGGGAGCCGTGACATAACGGGTACTCTCTTTATATAAAAAGAGTCGTTCTCCTTTTTTCGCAGTGTCACCCTTTCTGATACATGTTTCCTTTGTGCTGTCCAGTGCTTCGTCCAGCATAAGTATCAGGCGGGGGGGCATGGGAATCATCTCCGGTTCCCTCGGACCTGGTTCAACCAGGTCACACTTGAGACGCGGTGCAGTCAATCCGATAAATGATCTCTTAATCATAACAAACCTTTATCTGGTGTAAATTGGGTCCATGTTGTTTAACCCTGTTGGGGTAAATCCTTAATTTAAATAAACATAAGGGGTTCCATCATCGGGCTAAAGGGCATGGCATGAATTACATTCCACGGGGCCAGCTCCCAGATCTTGATGGCAGCCTGTGCATTGAGCGTGGAATGCGTCCGTTCTTCCCGGCATACTCTCGTCTCCGGTGGCTTCGTGGCATTCACTGCAATTGTAGATTTCATCATCTTCAATGTTATGATGACAGTCAAGGCATGAAACATCATACTCCTGATGGCCAGCATGGGTGAACAACACCTTGCCTGCGGCATTTTGAAACATAAGCCTCACCGGTTCATCCGGGGAGGGGGGGGGGAATGCAGCGTAGCAGGTGATGCCTGTAATGAAAAGTACAATTGCCAGAATTGAAGCGAATTTTAACTCTTTTTTCGAGGTCATGATTCTTGCCTCATCCTTAATCAGTAAAACAGTTAACAGTGCAATTGACAATACGTTAAACTTTAAGCTTACTATCCCAGAAAGGGACAATATTCAAGGGAAAAATATTTTTGGTTTTAATTTTTTGTGGGGCATGGGGTTGACTTTTATTGAAAATGGAATGTATCTGTTCAGCAGCACCCCATCTTCACCCATTCAGGCCTTCTCGAATAGCAATAGTATGCTTCGAAGTCCTGACTGAGCGATGGGGGCACGGGTAGGCAGATACTGAGCAGTGGTTTTCCCAATTCTGGGGTGCTATCTGATAGTTACAATGGAATAATGCCTACCGTGGGTAATTGCTGGAAATTACTCTGCCCCGGAATATGGGTGGCAGGGAGCCAACCCATCTCCTGGTGTTAGGCCTTGCTGCACGCTTGGGCCCCGGTCTTTCTGGCAAATCTAACCAAAAAAGGCTTGAACTCCTTTTTGTTTGCAAATCGATTATTAAACAGGCGAACCACCACAAATGAGAGGGCAAAGCCTGCCAGGCCTGCCAGAATGGATGCTGCAGACTCATCCATGTTCATGGTCGGTGCCAAGGTTTGTCCAATGACAGCGCCTGCAATAAGAAAAATAACGGGGAAAATATAAAGGACAAAGGAGAGTTTCAGCATGGGTGCTGTGCCAAATCCGATGACCACCCGATCTCCGGCTTTGGCATTGATTGTGTTTTCCACCTGTACCACCATTTCCCTTGATTTTCCGCCCTCGCCGCAGGAGTCTTTGGAGTCACAGGAGTCGCATGATTTGGATCTTACGGTTTTAACCCATGCCAACTCTTGCGTTGTGCCAGTGATAACACCTTCTTCAGTGATCATATTATAAATCCTTATTTTAATGAAGTTTATGCTCTCTTTTTGGGGGAATTGCCCCCCTTTGAAGATGTCTGAAATATAGACTTTCAAAAAAAAAAGTCAATTGGTTATTTTTTTTCTTGACACGGTGGGGTCGTCGGGGTATAAGCATCGAGTCTTCGACGGAATGGCCCTGCGGGCTGACCACGAAGGCCTCTGTTCCCCAGTAGCTCAGTTGGCAGAGCGTGTGGCTGTTAACCACATTGTCCGCGGTTCAAATCCGTGCTGGGGAGCCAAAAAAATATGCATCTGATTTGGGTGCACAATATATTTAAAAGGCCCTGGATTCTATTTGATCCAGGGCCTTTTTTTATTTTTTAGAAGCAGCTCCATTAAATCCTTGATTCCTTATTTATTCTGTCGCATCATGGTTTCATGACTTTTCAGATATATAATCCAACCCGCTGGTACCTGCATCCTGTATTTATTTTTGCGTGTTCCATTATTTCCCTTGCCACTGCCCTGATTCTGACCATCTACTGGTATATGGATATCACCGCCGCCCTGGAAGTGATTATTAAAAATTTTCCCATTGATCCGGGCCAAATATTTCCCTCCAGAACCGGTATGACCATATTGGTTTTAACCCTTTTGATCACGGTGGTGTTGGCCGGTATTTTTCTGGCATTCATTTATTACCAGCGCACGGTGAGGCTTTTTCGGCTCCAGCACAATTTTATCTACAATTTTACCCATGAACTGAAAACCCCGGTGACATCCCTGAAAATTTATCTTGAATCCTTTTTAAGGCACCCGCTCTCCGTGGAAGAAATTAGAAAGTACAGCCGGTTCATGTTGGATGATGTGGCACGGTTAACGGAAAATATAAACAGTATTTTAAACCTTGCCCGCATTGAGAGTCGAACCTTTGGGGCCGAGTCCACCCGGGAAAATTTGGTTGAAGTTGTGAAGCATTTCTGTGATCAGAACCGATCCTTGTTTCACAACAGCACCATAATGGTGGAAACTCCTTCCCCTGTCTTTGTGTATCCCATAAATATGCTCCTGTTTGAGATGTTGGTGATGAATCTTATTTCCAATGCCGTAAAATATAACAGCAATGATACCCCCACTGTACGCATTGTTTTCAGGACCAAAAAACAGCGTCTCATGATTGATTTTGTGGACAATGGCATTGGCATAGAGCAGGCGGAAATTAAAAAAATTTTTAGAAAATTCTACCAGGCATCGGACAGTGAGACAGAGGGGGTCAAGGGAAGCGGCCTTGGATTGTATCTTGTATTCAGTATCGCCCGCATTCATGGCTGGAAGGTGGCTGCCCGGTCCCGGGGAAAGGGATGTGGCGCTGTTTTTACGCTCTATCTGCCAAGGGAGGGGGCTGACAATCTCAAAGGAAGAAATTTATGGAAAATGATCACAAAAAACGTATCCTGGTAATTGAAGATGAAATCCACATTGCCGAAGGGATTCGCCTGAATCTTTCCATGCAGGGGTATGACATCACCCTTGCATCGGATGGCATTGAAGGGATTGATGCCTGGCGCTCCTGGCATCCCCATTTGATTGTGCTGGATATCATGCTGCCCATGATGGATGGATTGTCTGTTCTTCGTACCATTAGAAGGGAGGATGCGCGTTTACCGGTGTTGATTCTTTCTGCCAAGAGCAGTACCGAGGACAAGGTAAAGGGGCTTCGCTGCGGGGTGGATGATTATCTTGCCAAACCTTTTGATCTGGATGAATTTTTATTGAGAATCCAGCGTCTTCTTGAGAGACAGTCATGGACGCTGTCCGATAATCCAGCTTCGGCCCCGGAAGACACCGATGTGTTTACAGGGGATGAATATCGGTTTGGTGATAATGTGGTGGATTTTATCACGGCAAAAGCCAGTTGCATTAACGGTGAGATTATTCTAACGGAACAGGAGGTGATGTTGTTGCGGGTGCTCATTGCCAACCGGGGAAGGCCTGTCCCCCGGGAAAAATTGTTAAAGGCGGGCTGGGGGTATTCCAGTAACACCACCACCCGCACTGTGGATAATTTTATGGTTCGGTTGCGAAAATATTTTGAAAAAGATCCCAAAAAGCCCGTTTTCTTTAAAAGCAGGCGGTCTGTGGGATATATTTTTGAGGGGTAGTTGCTCCCCTTGTGGGTGCGTTTTGCTGGACATGAGTTGTGGGAGAGTATCTATTCTTTTGTGCTTGAAATAACAGCCTGCCACCCTTTGTCCAGGTCGTATTCGGGGATAAAATCCAGCTCTTTTTGTAATTTCTCTCCGGAAACAGCAAGGCTTTCCATCTGTTTTTCCGCTGCGTTGAGAAAACGATTCAATGGGTTAGATTTAATTTTTTTGTGCTTTAAACCCATGAGCTTTTGTATGAGAAATTCTGGAATGTTAATGAACAAGGGGTTTCTGCCCATGGCCTGGCACATGGAGTGGACAATCGCCTGAAACGTATGAACCGCACCATCTGTGATATTATAAATTTTTCCGGTTATCTCTGGATGTTCAAGTACATTCAGGGATGCTTTGGCCAGATCTTTATCAAATATCAGGGTTCTTTGGTTTTTACCGCTTCCCAAAAGTAAAAAGCCTCCTATTCTCAAATAGCGGATCAACAGGTTGTAGTTCCCCTTCATTCTTTCTCCATATACGGCAGCCACCCGCAGGATAACAACGGAAAATCCGGGTGTGCACTGTCCTGCGTCAAGGACTATTTTTTCTGCCTCCACTTTTGATCGGGAATAGATTTCACCGGGGCATACAGGGGAGGATTCATCAAAACATTGATTCGGACCTGATGCCCCATAGACATTAATGGTGCTGAAAAAAATAAAGCGTCTGACACCGGCAGCACGGGCCGTATTCACAAGCAGTCTGGTGCCTTTTACATTGGTTTTTAGATAGGTATCTTCCCGGGAAAGGCCTTTTGTGTCATGGAGTTTTGCTGCAAGGTGAAAGACAGCGTCAATATTTTTCATGGCCAGTGAAACGGCTTCAGGATCAAGGATGTCTCCCTGGAATCGATCCACTTTGTTGGAAAGGCCCTTATGGTCCAGACAGTGCCTGGAAAAAATTCTGACTTGGTATCCCTTTTCCAGCAGTTGGTCCACAATGGCAGGACCGGCAACCCCTGTGGCACCAGTGACGAGGATTCGGTTGAATTTGTTTTTATGCATTGCGTTTTCTAATGGTCTCTTTTGATTGTATGTTAAAATTAAAAAGGCTTTCAACAAAAAATGCTGTTGATTGTAAGGATTTGGGGGCTACCCACTTAAGGCGGTACAGCCTTTAAAATCAAGCATTTTAGCATCCTTAAATTTAGGGGTTAAAAGCTAATTATCCACACAAAAAACCTTGAAAATATCCAGCCTTAATGTGGGTAGCCGATTTGGGGGTCTGATGTCGGAGACGGTTAAATAGCCTGAAAATATCAGCTCATTGTGATAAAGTTGAATCGCCAAACGCAACTTTTAACATAAGGAATTGTGATGACTCCAGCTTCAGACACCGCCCCCGCACGAATCGAACTATTTGTATGGCCTTTTGTCAAGTAGAATATATTTTCATTGTTGAAAACTCAAAAAAAATTAGGAAAGAGATTGACAAAGTGAAATAAATTCAAGTTTTAAACTCCCCATTCGCTCATTTTAAAGTTCAAAAACTTAATTTATTATCAGGGGAGTCGTTATTTGCTCAAAAAAATAAAGTCATGAATTTATTTTAGCTTTTAGAGTTTAAAAAATACGATTTTTCATTATATGGTTTGATTTTTGCATAGTAACTTGGCTGTGGCAGGCATTCATATGTTAAAGCCAAACCTGCAAAGAAGCAGGGATGGAAAGTCACGGGTCAAAATGATAGCCGGGTTGTCAGGAATGTGATCCGATTTTTTTATAAAGGGAGAAAAATTATGCACCACAAAACACTTTCATTCATTTCAATTTGGGCGTACTTGTTTTTAATTTCAATTTCTTATGGCCATGCAGCAAGTGTGCGTCATGTTACCATGGACGAAATGCTCCTACAGTGTCATTTTGTGTTTGAAGGCAAGGTGTTAGCCCTTGAAGCCAAAGAAAATAGTCCAAAACGCATCCATACATATGTGATTTTTGAAATACAAGATATCATTAAAGGTGAATATTCCAGTGACACCATTACATTGAGTTTCCTGGGTGGTACGGTTGGTGATGTGACCATGGCTGTCAGTGACATAAAGGTTCCGCAAGTGGAAGAGCATGGAATTTACTTTGTTGAATCCTTGGAACGATCACAAGTAAATCCGTTATATGGCTGGAGTCAGGGGCATTTTCTTGTACAATCTGACGACACAGGTATCGACAGGGTAATGACCAGCAATGAACAACCTGTCACAGAAGTTGTGAAAGATATGTCCGTCGAGCAGATGAATTCCAGCCAGGAAACCGCCCCGTTACTCAGCAAAGGGGTAGCGAGAGGTGTTACGTTCGCATTGAAGGGCAATGACAATAAAGGCTTGACAACAGAGGAATTCAAAAAGATTTTGCGTGAGAAAATGGAGGAGGCCAATGAATAAAGTTTCTAATTTTGGCCTGATAAAAAAACTTAAAAGTATAAGTCTTTTAGGTTCCCTATTGTTTCTCGTGGTCGTTAGCTGCGTATCAACAGTGAATGCTTATAATCTGCAAGGCTTTAAGTGGCCTCAACCTTTCACCACATTTTATGTGGATATACCAGGAGAAAATGGTCTATGGCATGACGCTTTTGAGGGTGCTATGTATGAATGGGGAATGAATACCGTATTTCAATATTATATTGTCAGTGGAACATACTCAGATCCATGCAATGCATATGATGATAAAAATGGTGTCCGCTTTGATTCCACGGACTGTGGTGACAGTTGGGGCAGTGCTACTCTTGCCGTAACTCACACGTGGTATATTGGCACAACTATAGTAGAGACTGACATTGTCTTTAATTCCAATGAACCTTGGGATGTTTACTTTGGCCCGTTATCCTATTATTCAATGGACTTCCGCCGTGTTGCCGTCCATGAGTTAGGGCACGCTCTTGGTTTAGACCATGAAGACAGTGGTGTTTCGACTATTATGGGTACCTATGTAGGTAATACTACTATTCCACAACAAGATGACATCAACGGTGTTGCTGCAATGTATGATTATATACCCTATATACCCTGCACCTACAGTCTATCACCCACGAGTAAATCCGTTCTTTCAGGCGGTATATCATCAAGCGTCTATGTTACTACCCCCAGCAATTGCAATTGGACAGCATCAGAAAGTTTAAACTGGGTCGCTATCACTTCAGGGTCCAGTAGTGCAGGCAGTGGTTCTGTTTACTATACGGTTGCCCCCAACACCACCAACATCCAACGAAGTGGCACAATAATGGTTGCAGGGAAAAGTTTTACGATTAGTCAAGCTGCTGCCCCTTTAATCACCTACTACAGAGATTATGACAGTGATGGATATGGAAACCCAAATGATAGTTTGACAACATCCTCAAAACCCACAGGCTATGTCTCAGACAACACAGACTGTGATGACACCAATGCAAGCGTACATCCCGGTGCCACAGAAATAGCCGGGGATGGTATTGATCAGGACTGTGATGGTGTCGATAAAACGTCTGGGGGAAATTTAATTATCATTAACCCAGACCTATCCTTTTCGATTCCCGATGCGTTATATCAATCCCTCGCTGGAGACTTTAACTTGTGGTTAGATTTTGAATTCTTCGGAGACCAAAGTGGTAAACTTCTTTGGGAGCTTGCAGCTTCTGGTATTGCAACGCCTACAGGAAATTATATAAATATTTCACCAACCCTTTCTTTCTCAATTTCAGATGCAAAAATGCAATCATTAACAGGTGATATTAATTTAGAGATAAATTTCAAATTTTTCGGAGACCAAAGCGGTAAACTCCTTTGGGAGCTTGAGAGCTTCACGGTAAAATAACTTTTTCATAATTGTAGTGAGAGTGATCTTGATAATACTCAATTTGCATCGCACTATCAATATCTCCCTCTACCGGGAAGTGAACGAATTTTTGACCAATATCCGTAAACATGCCGGCACCAGGAAGGCACAGATCCAATTGTCGGCAACAGACAGCCATATTATGGTTCAGGTGCAGAACCCGGGCACCGGCAGGGATGTGGAAAAATTCAAACCATGCAGGACTGCGGCTTTGGGCTCTACAGCCTGTCGGAACAGATACAGCACTTTGGCGGAAACCTGAAGATTGAATCCCGCCATGGCCATGGCACAAAAATTACCATCACAGTGCCCTGTACAGATAACAATGGGCAGCCGGTTGCTTAAAAATGATGCTCCCCAAACCATCAGGAAGGCCAAGCGCCGGGTGGAAATCTCCCTGGTACAAGAGTGATTTTTCAGGGAATGGTATACATGATCTGCGCTCCCAGGGGATTATCACTGTAAAATTTCAAGTCAAAAACCCCGTCATTGTTAAAATCGCCTACCCCAAATGCCAGGGTTCCTACCTGAAATCCCCCGGCTGCTTTGATGCCGGCATAATCAATGCTTGAAAGGGATTCAAAAACATAATCCGGTTTGAGCTTAAGGATATCCACAGTGATAACGCCGGTATTTGTATCAATATCGTAATTTCCAGGAACCACGGTATCCAGCCAAGTGGTCAGCGCATCCATTGCCATGACAGAAGGTGGCAAAAGCTGACTTTTACCTGTATCATAGGTCACCAGCATCGCGTATGCCTCAGCCGCCGGATCTGATCCGCCGATAACGCTGAAGGACGTCGTCAGGCTGCTCAATGCAATAGAACTGAAATAATCCCATCCCATTTTCAGTGACAAGCTAAGCAATTGATTCAGCTGAATCTGTAGTTTTCCATCCTGGGTCAAAAAAGGATTCATTCCCAGTTTAAGAATTTCTGCTGAAAAACCCAGGGGGAAAACAGGGTAAGAGACAAATTCAAGAGCGTAGGAATCGGTAACTCCCAGCTTATTGCCATTGGGCAGGTCAAAAAGCCCCTTGGGCATGAATGCCTCTACAACTTTAACGGATTTAACAACAAAAGATATATAGGTGTTGTCTGAAAATTCCAGTAACAGATTCTGGGTAATATCTTCTATAGTCGTTTTTATTACTGTTTTGCCATAATAGGTAGAAAAAATCTGCGCAGCAATTTCTGCGATGGTCATTGTTGAAACACCGGCAGTAGAGGAAATTTTCTGTTTTGTATCAATTGTTTTTTCAACCGCATTGAAAAGGAGACCTGTTTGCTGTTCTGTTAGTCCATGGGCCCCTGCCAGGTTCTGCACTTTGTTTGCATCAAAATCCGACACAGTGCCCACTGAAACGCCCGTTCTGTTGTTAAGGCCGGTTAAAAGATGGGGGTTTTTGAGAAAAAAGGCCCGTGCCTTGGCATAATCACTTTTTAATTCATCAATCTCGGCCTGGGTAAGCCCGGTATTCTGTAATATACTGTCCAATGTCTGGACATAGATGATACCTGAAATGATTTCCATTTCTGTCAGGGTTTTATCGGTTAAGGGGACCCCGTTTTTAATCATTTGGGAAACAATACCCTTAAGTCCTGAGGATATATTTATTATATCCAGTGCGGTGATTTTGTTGCTTTGTACCAGGCTGTCCAGAATAGAACCGGTGTTTGTCGCAAGCGATTCCACCTTGGACTGGATGGATGTCTGGATCTGGGTTTTGACACTGTTTACGGCGTTGCTTATGGCTTCAAGGGTTTTTCGTATGACATTTGCAGAATCATTGAGAAGTCCTATCATTTCACCTGGTCCGGCTGCCTGGGCCATCAGGTCGGCGTTAGCCTGGAGGTTTTTCAAAGATCTGTTGATCTGAGCAGTATCGGAGATAAAAATGGTTTTTCTCAAATTATAGGAGATATTCGCAGCATCGGTAACAGTTACCCTTACAGTAAAGGTGCCTGTTTTGGTAAAAGTATGGGATTGTTTTCTACCGGCATCGGTGATGGTGCTACCGTCACCAAAATCATAGTCATACACAAAAGGTTCTGATCCTTCAGCGACAAAGGTATAAAATTGAATCAGGACTGGCGCAAGGCCGCCATTGATATCTGTGGTCAGAATGCCGGCAAAAACACCGGAAGCATCAGAACCGTCACAGTCCTGGTCAATACCATCTCCCGCAATTTCAGATGCGCCGGGATAAATGCCGGGGTCACTGTCATCACAGTCAGTGCCGTCCAGAACATAGCCCACAGGTTTGTCGTCGGTCTGCTTGGAAACAGATGGATTCCCGAAACCATCCCTGTCTGTATCCTGGTACCAGGTCTGGAGCGTGCTGTTCTGGGTGGGATCTCGAACAGCACGTACATAATAATCATTGGATTTTTCATCAAAGTAGGCCTCACCGATATTAAAATTCATAACCCACATAGAGTTGGAAAGAAAATGGGTTGTGGATGACCAGTAATGGGTTAATTTGGTGCCGGGAAAAAACACAGTATCTATACTGGGGCTGGTTTTTGTGTCGTCAACAAGGGATTTGAGTTCATCCAAAGTGGGTTGACGCCAGTCGTCCTGGCTGGCGAGGGTAAGGGTATCACAATAGGTTACGGCAGCATCCCATGTTATGGGGCCTTGAGTTGCCTGCTGCCACATCAAACCCGTGGTATTGTCTGTTACTGTGCCATCACCATTATCCACAAAAGATGCCATGGCATCAGCCATGCTTACCATGAAAACAAGAACAATAAAAAACAATATTTTTCGCATGTTGATTACCTCGCTCCTATTAAAATTTTACCCGGAAACCTGCCAGAAAAAAGATTCCCTGCCAGGGAAGGTCTCGCCCTGCTATAGATTCTTCCGGTACATAGCTGAAAGATTGATCCAGGATATTATCCAGGCTAAAGAATATCTCCATTTTTTTGTCGAACAGGCTCTGTCTGGCAGACAGGCTGCCCATGATAAAATTATTTCCCTTAATTCCGGCGGTATTGGCACTATCAAATGTCTGGTCCACCCACCACCAGGCTGTCCCCAGGGTTAATCCAAATGGATATACACAGGTAAACCGCAATCCGGTTTCTGAATCCAGTCGGTCCAGACCCGGTGTTTCAGGTGCAATGTCTGTAAACCGCTGGGTCAGCGAAAGAGCATATTGGTCGGAAATCAGATAATTCAGGGTAAGACCAAGAGAGCGTGTATCTTCCTGGTCCCATGATTTTTTCAGGTCCGGGTGCGGCCGGTACGGCGTATTATACTGCTTTCTTTTGAACTGGGCTTCAATGCTTGCAAAATACCTGCTACCCAATTGCCGGTCAAATGCCAGTCCATAGGATTCAGTAAGTGTGCCGGATGGTACCCCTGTAATGGTGGAAAATCCTGCTACTTCAACCGGTTGGAGGGTGGCGCTCAGGTAGTCAGGCTGGATTTGCTTGAAAAAGGCGGCGCGGATAAGATTGTTTTTCTTAACTTCCATCATGGCACCGATCTGGGGCAGAAAATGCCTGATATCTTTTTTATTGTCAGCATCAAACTGGCCCCAGCCAAGACTCAGATCAAGCATCATATTTTTGGACAACGTCCATACATCTTTTGCAAATATCTGAATTTCGGTTTCTTCTGGTTGTGCTGTATGGGTTTGCTGATCTACGATGATATTGGTATTGTTTCCTGGCATTATCACCTGTGAATTTGTGACATCCCGTTCAAGTTTGCCAAAAGAGCCCCCAATGGTGATGGCATGATTATTATACGCTATGATATCAATGATTTCGGCCCTGTATCGCTTGTCATCCTGGTTTAATGAATTAGCCCAATTATACCAGATATTGGGAACCAATTCAAAAAAGCGTTTATTAAAATTATCGCTGCTTCTGTCCTGGTACTGGAGAGAAACAAGCAGGTCCTGATTCGCGGAAGCATTCCAATGATAGCCTGCATTGACCTGGTAATAATCGTTTTCTGCCTCATCATCATTGGCAGTCGCAAATCCGTTTTGAAGGGGCCTTGCATCTTGATGATCTTCTTCTCCCCATGTAAAACCAAGGGTGAACTGATGGGTGAAAACAGGTTCTGTTTTATATTGCAGATCCAGGTATCTGCCAGATTCCCCTGTATGATTGTATGGACCGTCAGTGGTATCCATATGGGCTGAAGCAAGATAGGCATGGTTGTTCTGTCCGCCCCTGGCGGTCACTGTGGCGCCGAATGTTTCATCGGTGGCAGCATATCCTTCCAGGATCTGCAGGTGTTTCGGCCTTTCCAGAAGGCTGTAATAGTCAGTGTAACTCGGAAAGGTGTTGCTGTTTACAGGATTTAACAGCTGGGCGCGTTTCAAATCACTCAATGTGGCCACATCCACCCGAGAGAGAGATAATGCCTCACTGGCTCTGAATAAATAGGCTGAACTGTTTGTGTTGTCCTGCCAAATGGCCCTGTTGCCCATATGGTGTGCCCATTCATTCAACCCGAGAGAAGATAGGGCTTTCGCCAGGTTGATATTTTTAATACTCCTGTCCATGTCCAAAAGGAATCTGGACCGGGAGATAAACAGATTGTCATTCATTTCAATGGCTTTTTTCAGGTGGCGGATACTTTCAGCAGGGAGAAAATTGTCCTGGGCCATAATGGCCATGTAGAGATAAGGGGTGGGATCATTGGGGTCCAGCTGGCTGGCCCGGCGAAACTCCACTTCTGTTTCATCATACTCTTTTGCTTCATATAATGCTTTTCCCAGATAATTATGGGGAAAGGCAGACAAAGGATTTAACAAAGAGGCAATTTCAAGTTTCTGTAGTCCTTCTGAAACCATGCCTTGGCCATACAGGGCCAGACCCAGTCCAACCCAGGCCCTGGACAGGTCTTTTTCCATGGATAAAGCGGTGTGGAATGATTTTTCTGCCTGTACATTATCATGTTTAATTAAAAAGATAAAGCCGCTTATCATGTGGAACAAGCCGGTTCGTTCCCCCTTGAATTGCTTTATTAGGCGGTTTGCCGGTTGTATTTTGTTCTGTCCCAAAAGCAGTTCAGCCACCCGCAGCAGGGCCGGTTCTGAATAGGGATCTGTTTTCAGACCTTTGTGTGCATAAATCAGGGCCGCATCAAACTCACCCCGGGTCTGGAGGACTGTGGCCATGGCAATATTGGCACTGGCTGTTTCAGGCGATAATCTGACCGCTTCAAGAGCAGTTTCATAGGCTTTTTGTATCTGGTTTTTTGCCAGCAATCGCATGGCTGATCTGCTCAGCTCTACGCTGCGTTTTTGGGTGGCTGTCAAGGTAAATAGATCGGCGGGTCCCACAACATCGGGTGTGATCAACAGCCATTGGACACTGGTTTCCGGATTGATCAGTGTATGGGTTTGTATTTTTTCATTCTGTTTTGCAACCGCTTCTATGCCACGGGTTATTATTGTTGCACCAGAAGCGTTTTCACAAAGGATTTTACCTTCCAGAGCAGTTACCCGGGTTTCACTGGTATTTTCGTTAACCTCCACTTTCAGTTCGGTTCCTTTGATGCTCATGTTCAAGGAAGCTGTATTGATATCAGGCTTGATCACCCGTCTTTTATTGCGCATCCAGAATTGGCCTTTTAAAAAGTGTAGAAGCCCTTTTTTTTGTTCTTTTTCACCGGGTGCGGATCCGGATTTTTTCAGACATAAAACAGAATCATCCCAAAGCCTTATCTGAGAACGGTCCTTTAACATGAGTGCCGCTTCAGATTGTTTGCCCACCTTGATATAAAAGCCTTCCGGGATGGACATGCCGGATACTGCCTTTTCCCAGCTGTCTTTTCCGTTTTCGGAAATCATGACAGAACCTTTCAGGGAAATCAAAACAGCTGCTCCTTCAGCCAGACATAATACCGGTAAAAATAATACCAACAGGACCCAAATAAATGCGCTTGAAAATTTTTTTTTCATGATTCTCTCCTCTATTATTTTATCATCATTTCCCAAATCATGTCCCAGTCTTTTGGCAAAGGATTCTTGGAAAAGAATCGGCACCGTTCCAGAAATACTTTAGACGGACCATCTGACGGAAAATTTTTGAGAAGGGCATTGAAAATGGCCCGGGCTTTTTCCCAGTCCTGGCGCCGGTAGGCTGCAAGTCCCTCTGCAAAAGGGTTTGTAATTAATTCCCGATTTTCTTGTGTGTTTTCCAGCAGTTCAAATATGGATATGGCGGTATGCTTTCCCTTAACTTTTACATAATCCATTTCCCGGGTTAAAAAAGTATCTTTCGGCAGTTGATTTTTTGTATTTTCTCCAATTATAATGGTGGTGCCATATGTTTTATTGAGACTCTCAAGGCGGGCGGCAAGATTAACAGCATCCCCGATTACGGTATAATCAAAGCGGTTTTGTGATCCTACGTTTCCAACAATCATACTTCCGGTATTGATACCTATAGTAAGACCATTAAATACGGTCCCGTGTGTTTTGTTTTTTCTGTTTAACTGCGTATCCAGTGCCAGTGCGGCAGCACATGCCTTCTGGGCATGTGCTGCAAAATGGACAGGGGCACCAAAAAATGCCATGACTGCATCGCCGATATATTTATCCAGAGTGCCTTTATGATCAAGGATCACCTGGGTGATAAACTGCAGGTAGTCATTGAGGACAGATACCAGTTCTTCTGGTTCCAGAGTTTCGGAAATAGTTGTAAACCCATTGATATCAGAGAACATTACAGTCAAATCTTTTCGTTCACCACCCAAAGCCAGTGCAGAAGGATTATCCAGAATCGTTTTCACGATGTCCGATGATACATAACTTTCAAATGCATGTTTCATATAACGTTTTTCCTTATGGGTCTGGTTGAATTCATTCATGCCCATAAACACGGTGTTGGTGAAAACTGCCAGGACAGCCGGCATGATATCAACCACCAGGCCCTGGATATTAAACAGTATCAGGGAAAAAACAACAAGACTGAAAATTCCGCCGAGCCCAACAGTTGTAAGAAGCATGGGTTTTTTTCTTACCCAGAACGGGGAAATGGAAAGGCCCAGGAGTAGTACAGAAATCAGCGGAGAAAAAAATAATTGCAATCGACAGCCTGTAAGTAGTGTGATAAGGGTATGTGCATGGATCTGCACCCCATACATCATTTTTTTCTCGAATCTGAAAAACGGGGTGGGGAAAGCATCCACAGCCCCCTGGGCATCCACTTTGACATCTGATCCCATGCCGATGAATACAAATTTGTCCTTAAACATTTTTTTTGCCACCAGATTGTTCATTACCTGGTAATAAGAAATGATAGGAATATCGGCAGATTCCGGTGAAAAATCAATTAAAAATGTGTTATTCTGGCATTTGCGGCATCCTGAACCATCGGGAAATGCGATCTCACATGCGGAATATGCCAGAGAAAATTCAGTATCCAGATATTTGTAGGCATAGCGCACTATCCCGTCAGTATCAGGAAAATGGTTAACAAATCCGGTGGCAGCCGCAGCTTGTTTTAACACAGGAACAGGCTCAACGATAATGGACTGGGTATATTGTTTCCGCTGGGTAAGGCTGTTGAATTTTCCAAGTGATACGTTTCCGGCCTTTTTAATGGCAGCGGCAAGAAGCACGTCATCTTCAGGATTCCGGGAGGGTTCAGAAAAAATCATGTCAAAAATAATGGCTTTTGCCCCGGCTCTGGCTATATTTTCCACAATCACTGCATGCATTCGTCTGGGCCATGGCCATTTTTGTCCCAACTCTCGGAAGGAAGGCTCATCCACTGCGACGATCACCACATTGTCGATATCTTTCCCTGTTTTTATCCGGGTCGAATACAAAAAATCCTGCCAGGTATAGTTCAGGCTTGCCCCAGGTTCCGTTTTTTCCCATATCCTCAGAAAAAACATAGAAACGGCCAGAGTTAGAATAAAAATAAACAGTTTTGATTTAAAAATGGATGCAGTCATTTTTTTGTATCCCGCAGGGTTGTATTTCAGACTACCAGTTTGTCAGCAAACGTTATATAAATTTTGTGCAGCTTAACAGCAGCAGCACTTCCTGGGCACTTTCCTCCGGGATGTACTCCAGGTTTGCCGCTCTGAAAGCCCCTTCCAAAATTGCTTGGCTTACCTTTTCCCGCTGTTCCGGTGTCAGATTCTTGCCCAAAGATGTCGACAGGCTGTTACGGGTTGCTTTTTTTCATATTTATCCTCCAGGACTTTCTTAGAATGTGCGATTAAACGGAGGGTGCTTATCTCCTGCTTTGTACCAAACATCTCCATCTGTGACAAGCCTGTAAGGTGAACTCTAAGCCGAATGCCAATATTATCATATGAACTCTCCTATCCGTTTTGTGCTTCTGATATTCTTCGCCAAAATTAATGATATATCTTTGGCATTTTCGCTTGTGTTCTGGGCGAGGTATGGAACAGATCATGGAAGGATCACCAGGGAGGCCATGGCCAAGGCTCTACCCCAAATGTGGCATTGGTTTTGGGCAAATCAAAATTGGGTGGAATTTGTGGAGAATGTTCTCCACAGCCTGAGCGCCATTAAACACGTGGCTTGCGGAGTATGTGGGGGATTCTTTTTAAAGAAATCTGGAAAATGGAAAGAATCTTTTTTCCTTGCCGGGTATCCCTGGAGAGATCAAGGGGAGCAGGTCACGGGAACCCCGGATATAGCCATGTTCATGAAAACAGGTGGGTTTATTGGGTGATGAATGAAAGGCCGGGACATAACCGTGGTGGTGGCTACCTGGCAGGAAGGGGATGGTTGACCGGGGGCCGTCATGATTTGCCCTGCCAATCTGTTACTGGATAAATATTTATCTGTTTTTCAGCTTTCAAAAGAACATTAGCAAAGCTTAGCAGAACATTAACAGGAAATTAGCATAATGATTTCAACTACTTTAGCAACATTAGCATGGGTGCAGGTATAAAAATATGTTTTTTTATGGTCATTCACATTGATGATAAAAAGTGAGGATCACGACGGGGACAGGCATTACCTTGTGAGTGTTTTTTAAAAAATGTCAGGAAGGATTTAAGACCATTTGCAGATATGGGATGTTTTTTTTATTGGGCAAGCTTGCACGGGTGCCACCCTATTGCCCCCCCAAACTAAAAAAGGCTTTCAACAAAAAACGCTGAAAGCCTTATATGCTCTGTGGCTGGGTGATAAGGATTTGAACCTTAATTGACGGAGTCAGAGTCCGTAGTCCTACCATTGGACGATCACCCAACGAATTATGAGGGTCTTTATACATCATGCCTTTGGGGGAGTCAATGCTATAATTGATAAAATTTGTTTTTTTCCATTGTGCTCTGTGATATTCTCAGAATAAATGCGTCAATTCTCGGATTTGAGGTTGAAAAATTTACTGATAAGTACCCACATATATATATTTTAGTATTCAATGAATATATATCGTTGATATCTCTGGGTTTTATGTTGAAGAACATATGCTCGGGTACTTAACTCACATGTTTTGGGCTGATGCTTGTTCTCACGTCGTTCATCATCCCAAACTAACCCCAAGATATACAAAATAGCCAAAGGTAGAGCCAGGTTCATTAAATTCGTATTCCTTAATTATTAAAAAGGAGGAGAGTATGACCATTAAAGTTCTTATCAAAAGAAATATTCCCAAGACGGCTTCAAATGAACTGAATCTTATTTTTATGGAAATGCGTGCAGCTGCCATGCAGCGGCCTGGATACATTGGAGGAGAAACCCTCAGGCGGGTTGATGTTCCAGAAAAGTCTCTGATCATCAGTAGATGGCAGAGCCTTGATGACTGGACAAAATGGCTTGTCAGTGATGTGCGTAAAAAATGC
>Ga0208900_1000221_pt1 | contig 35916 bp, 32 predicted proteins | sample AntAceMetag02UKK_FD_184763 | JGI IMG/M metagenome (GOLD analysis project Ga0208900, IMG submission 184763) | Saline lake microbial communities from Ace Lake, Antarctica - Antarctic Ace Lake Metagenome 02UKK (SPAdes) (version 2) | ecosystem: Environmental > Aquatic > Non-marine Saline and... | reverse complement strand
CCCCCCCCACCAGGTTTGTTATCAACAATAATATTCCATCCTGTTTGTTTTTCAATGCTTGACGCTACCATACGGGTCAAGGTGTCTGTGGAACCACCAGCACCAAAACCAACCTGAAAGGTAATCGTGCCCTTTGGTTGCCACTCTCCAGCTATTCCCAACGACGGGTGATAAACAACCAGAATTCCAATAAAAACGACCATAAATATTTTTAACATGCTCTTCATTTTGACCTCCATCATCTACTGATTAATACCTATTTGCCTTATAACTGCCATGCCCTGGGGGGTACAACGAATCGTGAAAAAGCAGTCGTTGTAAGCACCCAGCACCTAAAACATAGTACCTTCTTTTTCTTATGAACACTTGATGTTTAAGTTTTTTCTGGCCGGTTTTGTGAGAACGGGATCAGGTTTGTACTTTTGACAGCTACCTGTGTCTTAAAGCAAATTCAAATAGAAACGCCAATAACCCAAGCCTGCCCCGCCCTTAAACGTAATTTATCAGAACCGCACTTGACATCTTACGTCAAACGTTACACTTTGTGTATGTCATCTATATAAAACAATCCCTTCTGTCAAGTGTTTTTAGATGAACTTCTGGCAGGTATGACACTGACAAACAGAACCCTGGGATTTGTCAATGCCCCTGCATTGCTTCAGCGGGCCATAACCATGGTTATCTTTATAATCAAATTATCCTTGGAGCCGCTGGGTGTTGATACTGAGAAACTCCTTTTCAAGATCACAAAATCTCTGCTTCATGATCACCACATGGGTGTACATGCTTTCAAAAGCCCGCTGGTGATCCCGAGAAAAGATGGCATCATAGAGAAGTCTGTGGCTATTCTCCTCATGAAGATAAGTATCTTTATGATCCAGAATTTCAAGGAACTGCTGGAGAAAACCCATCATACTTCGCATGAGAAGAGAGAAAAAGGGGTTCCCGCTCAAATCGCAAATCTGGTTATGAAACTCCACATCAAGGGCAATGCGTTCACCAAGAGTTTTGGCATTCAATCCCTTGAAGACAAAATCCCCCAGGTGTTGCAGTTGGGCAGGAGATGCCTCAAGGGCTGCCGTTCGAGCCGCCTCGGGCTCAATGAGAATCCGAACGTCACACAAATGCTTGATGCTCATGGAACGCATCACCACAAGATCTGCCAGTAACGTGGTCATCCCCTGGGATTGAAGCAGATCACACACAAAGGTACCACCGCTGCTGCCCCGCCTGGCCTCAAGATATCCCTGGGCCTTGAGCACCCCAAGGGATTCCCGGATCAGGGAGCGACCCACACCAAAATCTTTTGCCAGATCATCCTCCCGTGGTAGGGCATCACCAGGACGGTAGCGTTGGAGCAGAATATCTTTCTTTATCGTGTTGACAATCTCCTGAAACCGCGGAGGGGCTGATTTAATCTCTTTTTGTTTATCCATTATAATTGATCCTGATCCATTCACATGACATTCACGGCCTTCCTGCCCGAAACCTTATTTCCGGTTGATTATTAACATGAAACATCCACTACCACAACAGTTAAAGTCTGACAATAGAAGTTCCTTATCTGTTGTGCCCGGCAGGACATGCCCGTTTTATATGAAAAAGGCTGATTATAACGGGTTTGAAAAAGGAAGTGTCCAAGTAGCCTCAGCAGAGCCCCCCCCAATGGGTAATAGGAACCGGCCAATTGGGCCGTCTACGGTTCCGGCCGGGCCCACAAAAACCGTCAGCATTCTCATAAAATCATACTTTTAATAACACATCCACGATCTCACGCCCTTTTTTTCACACAACATCAAACAACTCAATTAAACAAAAAAAATATTATATTTACAGATATTTAAAATATATTAAATAAAAAATAGCCCGTAATAATCCATATAACAAGATATTTTTTTAACTTATTCTTTCCCATAACCATTGACAGAACACATCAATAGTTGCTAAAAAGTCATACTTTTAAAAAATTAATCATAAATTAAATTATTCAACACCATACTTAACAACAGATAAAGGAGCATTTCAATGAACCCCATCAAACAGATGTGTACAGACGAACCCGGTAAAACCCACGTACTTCAGGGTAACATCGCCTTTGCCGTGGGATGTGTCAGGGCAGGGATCCATGCCGTGGACGGGTACCCCGGCACCCCCAGCACAGAGGTTCTTGACAAGGGATTATCCCATGTAAAAGATCTGATCAGTGCCAATTGGTCCGTGAACGAGGCCGTATCCGCTGGGGTGGGCCACGGCCATTCCCTGGCCGGTAGAGATTGCGTGGTCACCATGAAAATCCCGGGGATGTTCCAGGCCGGGGATGTGGTGACCAGTGTCTCCCATTTCACCCAGCCCCGGGGGGCATTGATCTATTTTTTGGCAAGTGATTTTACCCCCAGCTCCACCCAGCATGTCATTGACCCTAAATATACCCTGAAAAGCTGTTTTGTACCGGTGTTTGAACCCCGGAATCACCAGGAGATGCACCAGGCAGCATCCATCGCCGTAAAAATCGGCAGGGAATTTAACACCTCCACGGTGATCCTGGCCAGCGGCATTCTGTGCCACAGTGAAGGCCTGATCTCCCTCATGGAAAAAGAACAACGAGACCCCGTTGTCATGGAAGATATCCATAATTATAACTGCCTTCCCAACCTCACCCGTCCCAACTACAACAAAATCCATGCGGAGCGGCTCCCGGGACTACAAAAAATGGTGGAAGAATCCCCCTTGAATCTATGGACAAAAGGGGCAGGCAAACGGGGGGTTATCACCCACGGGGTGAACACCTTGTTCCTGGAGGAGTACAAAAAACAGTTTGAACCGGATTTGGACATTCTGTCGCTTGCCTTTACCAATCCCCTTCCCATGGGGCTTATCAAACAATTTTATGACAGCATTGACGGAGAGGTTTACGTCATTGAAGACGGGTATCGATTCATTCAGGAAGCCTGCCTCCAGGATGGCCTTGCCGTAAAGGGTAAAGTGAATAACAGCTCCGTAACCGAATGGACACCTGAAACCATTGCCGACCTCCTGGGCCATAAAGTTGATTCCCTTGCAGTGGCGGCTTCCCCGGTTCCCAGGCCCCCCATGATCTGTGCTGGATGCCCCTATGCTCTGTTTGCCAATGTGGTGGGCAAAATGAAAAAACGAGGTGCCCTGGAAGCCATCTTCGGTGATATCGGATGCAACTCCCTTCTCTATTTTCTCAATGCCCTGGACACCGGTGTGGCCATGGGTGCCAGTGAAAGTAAACGCACCGGGTACGTCACCTCCAAACCCGAATCCGTCAGCAAATGCATCAGTGTTCTGGGAGATTCCACGGAATGTCATTCCGGCATGGATGCCACCCGCAATGCCATTTACCGAAATATCCCCGGTGTAAAGGTGGTGCTGGACAACGAATGGACCGCCATGACCGGTGGCCAGAACTCGCCGGCATCTCCGGTTAATTACCAGGGCCAGCCCAACAAATTTGACCTGGTTGCCTCCCTGAAAGGAGAAGGTGCCCCTGTTGTAGTGGTAAATGCCTATGATTTAAAGGCCATTCGAACGGCCCTGAAAAGCGCCCTGAAACAAGCAGAAGAAGGCGTTTTCACCATCCTCGTCATCAAGGGGACCTGTATCCGAAAGGTTCCCAAAAGTGATTACGGCCAGAAACTGGTTGTTGATGTGGATAAATGCAAAGAGTGCGGCACCTGTAATATCTGCTCAGGAATTGAGTATGACGAAAATGATCACCCCATCTGGAATAACCTGTGTTCCGGCTGTGTGTCCAAGACCCCGGCCTGCCTGCAGATGTGCCCAGTGGGTGCCATCTCCGTTGCCACCGAAATCTCATCAGCATCCACGGTAAAAGACGGAAATGCACCGGAAGCTGCTCCGGAAACCATTACAATCCCTGACTTTGACAAAAAAACCATTCCCGGGAGATTGTCCCTTGCCATCCGCGGCGTGGGGGGACAGGGCAACCTCTTTTTCGGTAAGGTGCTGGCCCAGATGGCCTTCCTTGCCGGATATGACAAAGACAATATTGTCAAAGGAGAAACCCATGGCATGGCCCAGATGGGAGGCCCCGTCATCAGTACCTTTGGCTGTGGCTCCGTTTTCAGCCCCCAGATTCTTCCAGGAACCGCCGACAGTCTCATTGTCATGGAAAAAAGTGAATCATTGAGGCCCGGTTTTATCTCGGCACTCAAACCCGGTGGCGTGGTGCTCATGGCAGACACCCGGGTGATTCCCCAGGGATTTTCTGTAGCCGATTATCCCACCGATGAGATGATCAACCAGCAATTGGAAGGGTTCAATGTGATCAAGGTTAATATTCTGGACATCGCCATTGGCCTGGGAGATTCTACCGGAAAAAGTGCCAACGTGGTGATGCTGGGGGCCCTTAGTGCCCTTGAGCCCTTTAATATTATCCCCCGGGAAGTATGGCTCCAGGCCCTGAAGAATGTCAGCCCCAAACCGGCCATCTGGAACAGCAATTTTGCGGCCTTCAACGCCGGTGCAAAATTGGTGTAATACATACGGAAGGCGGGGACAGATTTAAAAATCTGTCCCCTAAACGTTTTTTTATATGAAAATGAAGTGTCCAAGTAGCCTCAGCAGAGCCCCCGGGGAGGGGTAATGGGACCGACCAATTGGGCTGTCTAACAGTCCCGGGTCGATCCCATTACCCCTCCCCGGGGGCGGCATACAGCCATTTTTTATATTCGTTGTGTCCGGCAGGACATGCCCGTTTATAAGAAAGTCTCAGCAACGTACTATAATTAAAGGACTTTCATTTTTCGTTGTGGCAGTGGTGACTGCCATGTATGTTTTATATGAAACGCCATCCAAACAACTGGAGTCATGAGTTTCATTTTTCGTTATTTATGGGCAGACCAGATCCCAATATAGTTTGCCAAGACAGTTTATATGGAGCCCCCCATGAACGTTCCCATAGATTTTGACAGTATTAGCCAGATGCTCATCCAGGCAGACCAGGAAGACCGAAATTTTTTATATGAGTATGAGGTCTACTCACTTTTATCCCGCTCCGGTTCGGAAACACCACCCAAATGTAATTTCATCCCCAGGGGGGCCCGCCCCTCCGATGAAGAGCTTTCTGCCTTTCCCGGAGACAAAACCGTTCTTAAAATCGTCTCCCCCACCATCATCCACAAAACCGAAGTGGGGGGGGTACGCATCGTTAAGAAAGAAACCAACGCCATTCGATCCGCCGTGCGCCGCATGCTCTATGAAGTGCCGGAGAACTACACAGCCTGGATCCAGGCGCAACCCCATGCGGCCCCGGCCCCATACAAAGGACTGTCAGGAGAGGCACTGACGGCGGCCATCAGCCGGGATTTAAAAGGAGTTCTCCAGGTACAGTTCATGCCGCCGGACTCCTCAGCCTTTGGCAATGAACTCATTGTAGGGCTTCGTCATACCCGGGAATTTGGCACCGTCATCAGCGCAGGACTGGGGGGAACCGATACAGAACTCTATGCCGAACGGTTTCGAAAGGGACAGGCCATTGTGGCGGCCTCCACGGCCATGAACGACGGGCAGTCTTTTTTCCAGCTATTTAAACAGACCATCTCCTATCGTAAAATGGCCGGCCTCACCAGAGGTCAGCGACGCATTGTCACCGACGAGCAGCTCATCGAATGCTTTGAAAGTTTCATCCAGATGGGCAATTTCTACTCCCAGGCAACCCCCGACGCTCCCTTTGTCATTGAAGAACTGGAGATAAACCCCTTTGCCTTCACCGACTATCTCATGGTGCCGTTGGACGGCATGTGTCGCTTCACCAGGGCATCAACCATCAAAACCGCCCGTCCCATCGCCAAAATCCATCAGCTGCTCCATCCGAAAACCATCGGCATCATCGGGGTTTCTGCCACCCGAAAAAACTTCGGACGCATCATTCTGGACAATATTCTGGCCGAAGGATTTCCCCGGGAAAGCATTGTGATTTTACGCGAAGGGGTAAAGGACATTGACGGCATTGCCTGCATACCCGATCTTTCTATCCTGGATAAAAAACTGGATCTCTTCATCGTTGCCGTGGGGGCCGCCCAGGTGCCGGATCTGGTGGATGAGGTCATCCGTCTGGATGCCGCCACCGGTGTCATGCTCATCCCCGGGGGCATGGGAGAAACCGAAGACAGTAAAGAGATCGCTCTTAAAGTGATGTCAAAAATCGATGAGATCCACGGCACCAAAGAAGGAGGGCCTGTGTTTCTAGGGGCCAACTGCATGGGTGTTGTGTCAGGTCCCGGGGGATATGACACCTGGTTCATCCCCGAAGAAAAACTGCCCAAGGATCGGAACCGAAAGTATCGCCGGGCCGCCCTCATCAGCCAAAGCGGGGCCTTCATGCTCCACAGAAGCAACCAATGCCCGGAATTGAAACCGGGATACATGATCTCCATGGGCAACCAGACCGACCTGACCCTGGGGGACATGGTTCAGTATTTTAAAACCGCTGATCAGGTGGATGTCATTGCCATATATGCCGAAGGGTTCAATGATCTTGACGGCCTTGAATTTTGTAAAGCCGTGCGGGAGGCCGTCCTTGCCGGTAAAGAGGTGATATTTTACAAAGCCGGACGGACTCTGGAGGGAAAGGCTGCCACCAGTGGTCACACTGCTTCTTTGGCCGGTGATTACATGGTGTGTGAAAGCTGTGTCCGCCAGGCCGGTGCCATTGTGGCCAGAAACTTCTCTGAATTCCAGGAACTGTTGCTGTTATCTGAAAATCTCAGCCATAAAACCGTCAACGGCAACCGCCTGGCTGCGGTGAGTGGTGCCGGATTTGAAGCCGTGGGCATGGCGGACTCCATCCAGTCCGATGATTTTCACATGACTTTGGCACATTTTGAAGACAATACCCGGCAAACCATTGCCACCCTGCTCACAGAAAAAAAACTGTCGGCTTTTGTCACCCTGTCCAACCCCCTGGATATCAATCCTGCGGCCGACGATGAAACCCATACCCTGGTGGCAAAGGCCCTGGCCGATGATCCCAATGTGGATGCCATTGTGGTAAGCCTGGACCCCATGTCTCCGGCCATGAAAACCCTGGCCTGCACCGATCTGCCCCACTATGACATGAACCATGAAAAGGGGATCAAGAACTTGATGATCCAACTCACCCAAGCGGTGGACACCCCCATTGTGGCAGTGGTGGATGGCGGTCGGCTTTATGATCCATTGCGGGATGCCCTCATGGACAACGGGGTTCCCGTGTTCACTGTATGTGACAAAGCCATTGCTGCCCTTTCCCTTTACATCCAGGGACGACTGGCCGCCGATGCCATCCGGGGAACCCATGGATTTCAGGGTTAAGAAGGGATTAATCAGCTTGTTAAATTCATGCCACCCGTGCTAAACAAGCATTTATCAAAGGCGGCATCCCCGACGTCTGGGGCTGGTCCAATGCAGACAAAACCCTGCCCTACTCCACCATGGCCGTTATTTTTTCCTTTATCATGGTCCCTGCCGGACAATTCCAAGACAGATTCGGCCCCTGTCCGGCCATAATACCGCATTGAACACGCCATGAAAAACAAAGGGATTTCCCGGGAGCAGGCCATTGATCACATCCAGGAAATGGACAAAGATAGAGCCCACTGGGGCCGCGCGGTATGGGGGGTGGAAGTCAATGACCCTGCAAGTTTTGATCTGGTGATCAACCTGGATAACATCAGCGTTCAGGGGGCTGTGGAGATCATCGCCAGAGCCCTGGAACAAGAAGCCTTCCAGGACAGAGATGAAGATCGCCAGACCTTTGAAGACGCCCTCACCATTGCCAGGGTGTGGGCGGCGCTCACACGCAACAAACCCACCCGGACGGTGCGCATTCAACTGGAATGCCTCAACGGCCATGTAACCATCAATGGGGATGTGGGTTCCCACAAGATGATGGGGGCGGTTGTGAGTATTGCGGAACAGGTTGAAGGGGTTCAATCCGTCACCAACACCATCAGTGTGGGTTCCAGCTGGTTGTGGTGACCCCCCGGGAATGTAAAGAATCTTTCCCCATGGGTTGGGTTTGATCTTTGGTCGCTACAACTTCTGCTCCTGTCACCGGCATGTATAAGCTCACCCATTGACATTCAACAATAGAGTCTGGCATTATCTTAAATTAAGTATGACTCGAGGATCAAGTTTAGGAATGAGTCCGCAATAATATCCCCATTTAAAAATTGGGGAGCGCTATCCGTCAAGGATAGTAAGTTCTGAAAAGGGCAAATTATTTAAGACGGATTCCTTAATTGCCGATAAATATTACTTTAATGAAGGCCACCAATGAAACACCCCACACAAGCACCCCATGCTGACAGTTCCCCCGGCACAGTATTGTTCATCGTTAGCAGCGTTCAGTTTCTCACCCCCTTCATGTCCTCCTCCGTGGGTATTGCCCTGCCGGTGATCGGCCATGAGTTCCAGGCCAGCGCCATGCAGTTGGGATTAATTCAGATGATGTACATCCTGGCTGTTTCCATCACCATGCTCCCGGCGGGCCGGTTTGCCGACATCCATGGCCGAAAACGCATCTTCATTGCTGGCACCGTGGTGTGCATCCTTTCCACCTTGGCAATTCCCTTTTGTATGGGGATACGTACCTTTATTTTGTTTCGACTGTTCCAGGGGATCGGAGCTGCCATGATAACGGCCACCAGCTTTGCCATCCTCACCTCCGTGTTTCCTGAATCAAAACGGGGAAAGGCCATGGGTATTGTGGTGGCCTTTGTCTATCTGGGTCTTGCAGCAGGTCCCACCCTTGCCGGTGTCATGGTCACCCACATGGGATGGCGCTGGATTTTTTATTTCATGCTGCCGGTACAAATCACAGCACTGGTACTGACTCTGACCCGCCTGCACGGGGAATGGGCCGATTCCAAGGGCGATACATTTGACTGGCAGGGCTCTGTTGTATTTGCCGTTGCCCTGTCCATTCTCATCACGGGAATGACCCAAATCAATAAAATGCCAGGTGCCTGGATTATTATCATGGCGGGCCTGTTGGGGCTGGCACTGTTTTTCCAGATTCAGAAAAAAACAAACTTCCCCCTCATTGATGTGCACCTGCTCACCCACAACTTAACTTTCACCCTGAGCAACATCGCCACCCTGATCAACTATGCTGCCTCCTTTGGCATCATCTTTTTATTCTCCCTTTACCTGCAGTATACAAAGGGCTTTTCGGCCCAAACCGCAGGCTTTATCATGATGGTGCAACCACTGACCCAGGCTCTGCTCTCCCCCCTGGCAGGTCGACTTTCAGGCATATACCCGGCCACATGGATTGCCACTCTTGGCATGGCTGTTTGTACGGTGGGGCTTTTTATGGCATCTTTCATGGGCATGACAACCTCTCTTTCCATTATTCTTACCATGCTCATTCTCCAGGGTATCGGATTTGGGCTTTTTTCCACCCCCAACATGAATGCCATCATGTCCAGTGTCCAGCCCAAATATTACGGTACCGCCTCCAGTATGGTGGGAACCATGCGTACCCAGGGCATGCTGGTGAGCATGGCCACTGTCACGGTAATCATCACCCATTATCTGGGGGATCAAGCGGTAACCCCAGAGAACATGGGGCACTTCATGAAAAGCATGCAGATGTCATTAAGGATTTACACGGCCATGGGACTTGTGGGGATAATTTTCTCCCTGGGCAGACGATCTGGACAGAAATCAACAACCCAAGCCTAACACTACAGCGACACTTTCATGATCTACCCTGTTTGAAGGGGATTCTAAAGTGTGTTTCCCTACCTTTCGATACTCGAACAAGCAAAGTGTCGCTGTAGTGCTAAAGGGCTTGGGCTTGAAAAAACTCAAATTTTAAAGGTTTAGAAATTGCTTTTACAAAATTTCTGACTGATTAGAACCCAGCTCGTTTGGGAGCTACGTTAAGAACATAGATAGATAATCCAACTCCCTTACTGCCATCGTCTGGGTTAGGCTTGCAACTTTTAAGTTGCATACAACCATGGCCCATATTCAAAAAATTTCCTCATCAAAGGGAATCATCTGATCGGATCGGATCTCATTTTTTTTACGGGGTTCTTTTTGTGGAATCATGACAGTCCCGCCATGTTGGCTAATGCTTTGAGTAGGGGTAGATGAACGGGTTGCAATGGATCGGCTGGAACCTGTCACAAGCATGATGAGTTCTTCCACATATTCCCTTAATTGCTCAGCTTGAAAACGCATCTCTTCTGCAGAGGCAGCCGATGAATCTGCGTTGACAACGGTGTGCTGAATCACTTTATCCACATCTGCAATGGCGATATTTACCTGGTCAATACCGCTGGATTGTTCCCTGGAGGCTTCGGATATTTCAAAGACAAGATTTCCTACTTTTTCAGTGCTTTGGGACACCTGTCCAAAGGCATCGTTGGTGTTGTCAACCAGCGTTGATCCATCTTTAACTTTTATGAGGGTCTCCTCAATTAATTTTTCCGTATTCTTTGCAGCGTCTGCAGCCCGCATGGCAAGATTCCTGACCTCATCTGCCACCACGGCAAATCCAGCCCCGGCTTCTCCGGCCCTGGCCGCTTCAACCGCCGCATTAAGGGCAAGAAGATTGGTCTGAAAGGCAATTTCATCTATGGTTTTAATAATTTTGGAGGTCTCCTCACTTGCCGTGGATATTTCTGCCATGGATCGGGTCAACTGAGCCATAGATCCATTGGCTTTTTTCACCACCTGGTTCACCTCTTTCATAAGCGTGTCTGCATGGGTTGCATTTTCCGCATTTTTTTTGGTCATGGATGCCATCTCCTCCATGGAGGAGGAGGTCTCTTCAATGGCGGCGGCCTGACGGGATGCACCTTCAGCCATGGATTGACTTGAAGCAGAAACCTCGCCGGATACCACGGCCACCTGGGTTGACCCATCATTCATTCCCCGGGTGATCCGATGAATTGGTCCGGTAATCCCTCTGACAAGAATTATTGCCACAAAAATGCCCGCCAAAAATGCAACAGCCACACCGACAAGAATAATAATCTTTGCCCTTTGTTCAACAGTCTTCATTTTGGTAAGGGTTAATTGTCCAAGATTAGAAAAAAGAGTTTGCAGCTCTTGTTGTCGTTGTGTCATCTGGGATAAAATAAGGGTACTTTTTGCATTTTGGTCGTGATACTGATCAATGTGTTCAAAAAAAGAAATGGACAGGCGATGAAGTTCTTTTCCAATGGGATAAAGTTGTTTAGCATTTTCCACCATCTCCATCCATTCTTTTGTTGCTTCTTGTTGCTTAAGGGATAGATCCTTTATGGCCAGATAAATTGGTTCCTGTTTTTGGAGCAGATATCGCGTAGTTTCTGCAAACAAAACTTTGGAAGTATTTACGATCTTTTCCCCCATCCACAGATCATCTCCCATCAGATCGTTCATCTTCTGCATGGTTACACTCATGTCTGACTCCACTTGTATCAAAGCGCCTTCGGTTTGATTAAGCGTCTCATAACTTTTAATGTATTTTTTAATATTTTCGCTATTTTGAGATAAATTTTCTTTATAAGAGGATTCAGAAACATTATTTAGCTGGGTATTCATCATTTTTTGGGTATTCACCAAAAAAGACATGGCCCTTTGAAATGCTTCTTTCTGCTGTTGACGGCCTTCTGAGAATCGATACATCATATATTGGGACATCTCTTCTTTGGCCATGGAAAAGACCACCTGCGTATCATTTACAGAATGGTAAAAGGATGCCCCCTTGGTGGCAAGCCCCAAAGCGTAATAACCAGCACCCCCAACAATTAAAGTGAATAAAAGAGACAGCGAAAAGCCCAAACCAATTTTTTTTCCAAGAGATAATTTCATTGTAATTGATCTTCCTTATGATTCCGAATTTTTTTTAAAAATTTGTGTGCATCTAAAAGGGATAAGGGTATTCTGAAACTTCCAGTATTTTAGCGACTTAACTCAACCCCAAAAGGCTCAAAAGGGTACAGTATGTTTATCAGACCCGAAGGGTGTTACGCAAGGCTTTTTCAAGGAATGTCAACGACTCTCCGATATTTTCCGTGGTTGTAATTTAAACTTAACTATGAGATATTTTGTATTTGTTAAAAGGTCATACTTTTAAAATCTTGTGAGTTGTAAGTTCTATGAGTTTGCCAAGCTATTATTTTATAAATTATTGAAATAATTAGAACTTAAATTTTTGTTCTCATTTTTTCACTAATAATAAATTCAATATGTTTTTTTATATGAAAGAGTAGATATATCTAACATTAATTTTCGTGAATCTGCAATAAAAGTCAATTTTAACCGAAATTCTGGATTATTACATCGAGGCCGTGTTTGAAGCCGCAACCATTGTCGGCATCAAGCTGTTTGAAGCAGATGCAAATACTTTGACGAACCACTTGCATCAAACAAGAGAAAGCAAAAAATCTTCTAAATGGACATGCTCAATGCCTTTGTAGGAGCCACCGATAACAGGATCCATGGAAACTACTTTTTTAGGGAAATTGTCGGGAATCATCAGAAGGTTTCCAAATTCTCGATCCCGCACCTTATCATCCGGGATCATGTATGCCGCCTGGATATATAGGCGTTCTTCTCTTTTTTCGCATAAAAAATCAATTTCACGTTTTCCAATCTGACCCACGGTGACCTTATACCCTGCGGTTTTTAAGTGGGTGAAAATCACGTTTTCCAGAATTTTGTTGATATCCATGGCCCGGAATCCCACAAGGGCGTGCCGGATACCAAGATCTTCGAAATAATATTTTTCACCAATTTCAAAAATCTTCTTTCCTTTGATATCAAAACGTTTTGCAGGCAGTACCAGCAAGGCACTGGAAAGGTAAGACAGGTAATCAAGTACCAAATTGTGTGATATTTTTATCTGTTGGGATTTAAGATAAGTACTTATTTTACGGGCGGTAACAAGAGACCCCACGTTATCTGCCAAGAACCGTACAAGCCGCTGTAGAAAGGAAACATTACGGATATCATATCGAGAGACAATGTCCTTGAGTAGGATTGCATCAGTGACATTTTTAAGGTAATCAAAAATAACCGCATCATCCAACGGCAGGTGCTTTAAGTAGGGAAGCCCCCCAAATTTAAGGTAATTTTGGAGGCTATCCTGGCCTTTTTCCAGCCTGTGGAAGGTTAGAAACTCACTGTAGGTCAGGCCATATACCTTGATTTCAATGTATCGCCCGGACAGGTAGGTTGCCAGTTCACCTGAGAGTAGTTTTGCATTGCTTCCGGTTCCATAAATATCTACATTCCCTTCGGCTTGGAGGCTGCGCAGGGCATTTTCAAATTGATCAATATCTTGAACCTCGTCAATAAATAATGATAGACGACGGCCTGAAAGGCGATGGGCCGCAATATATGCAAGCAGGTCTTCGGCGTTACGGATATCCGAAAATTCATGGAGTTCTTTGTTAATATATATCTGTTGGCATTCCGGATCAATTTTTGCGATCTTATCCATCAATTGAAACAGCAGATAACTTTTCCCCACCCGTCGCTGACCCACAAGAATTTTAATAATATCTTTTTGAACATAGGGCATGACTCGGTCTATGTATATCTGTCGCTCAATATATTTCGGAATGATCATTTTGCTTTTCCTTTATGGTATATATAATAAACATATTTTATGTTTATACGCTCTCTGTTAATTATATACAACAAAAAGAAATATCAAACTATCTATGTGTAATACACATAACATCGCGTCACGTAACACAATAAGATAGCAAGAGAAGCCTGCTTTGGCTGTTGCTGTGATTTGTGTTTTCCCTGCCATAATCCCTCGGTTCGATAGCCATCATAACATATTGTAATCTAAATACAATTTTATTTAGATTTTTTATTTGTTATTTTTTATATCAACAAATTAAATTTGTTTTATATGAAAATGAAATGTCCAAGTAGCCTCAGCAGAGCCCCCCCCCCCGATGGGTAATAGGAACCGGCCAATTGTGCCGTCTAACGGTTCCGGCCGGGCCCATTGCCCGTCGGGGGGGGGGGCGGCATAACACCATTTGGCTCCGCGTCTACGACCCAATATTCGTTGTGTCCATAAGGACATGCCCGTTTATATGAAAGTCTCAGCAAAGTGCTAAAATTAAAGGACTTTCGTTTTTCGTTGTGGCAGTGGTGACTGCCATGTATGTTTTATATGAAAGTCTCAGCAACATGCTATAATTAAAGAACTTTCGTTATTCGTTGTGGCTGGTTTTACAGCCATGTATGTTATATGAAAGAGTATAGATGTCTAACATTCTTTCAAGGTTCGTTGTGGGCAGGCCGAGGCCAGAATACGGTCTGCCCGTGGCAGTTATAAAAAAATAGCCGAACCGATGAATAATGACACGAAAACCAGAGATAAAAATTTTATTTATTCCATGCCAACCCTTGTAGACTTATCCGGACAATTTTATGCCATCACCGGCTCTTCCACCATACATTCCTTAATTTGCCAGCTAACGCCCCGCCGAGCATTTGACGTTTTAATATATTCTTCCGCTGCGTCCTTTTCTGTGAAAATCTTATCAAGATGCCCATTACCACATGCGCCGCATTGCATGGGATCAAATCTCATCACAACAAAAACACTCATTTCAATCATCCTTTTTAATAGGGTTCTTCCGGAAAAACAGTCCAGATGCTTGCCATCACAACATATTGCCCGATAACAATAGCCTTTTTGTTGAATTGGCCACACTCTAAATGTAATATTACATGCATTATAGCACGTAATTATTAAACGGCAATATTTTTTTATTAATAAATTTGATCATCGGAACCACCAGCCATAGAATTCAAAATTGTGGGAGACGTGCGTTTATGCCTCCCCAAAAAACTTAGGACTCACGAGGTAGTTTCGATGCTGAATAACTGCCACGGGCAGACCGTATTTTGGCCCCGGCCTGCCCACAACGAAGCATGAAAGAATAAGTACCCATACATATGTTTTTCAACATTCAATAAATATAGACCATTGATATCTTTATGTTTAATTTTGAAAAATATATGCTCGGGTACTTATTAGGCACGCCTACTCTTTCATATAAAACCGGCATGTCCTGCTGGACACAACGAATATTGGGTCGTAGACGCGGAGCCAAATGATATCATGCCGCCCCCGCCCGAGGGGCAATGGGCCCGGACCGGAACTGTAGACAGCTCAATTGTCCGGTTCCTATTACCCCTCGGGCGGGGGCTCTGCTGAGGTTGCCTTGGAGGCTGCCTTTTCATATAAACATACATGGCTGTAAAACCAGCCACAACGAAAAATGAAAGTCCTTTAATCTTAGCATGTTGGTGAGACTTTCTTATAAAAAAAATACAAACACTTTCAAATGACGTTTTTAAGCGTCAATGTCATTTTTAAATTGACAAATACATGTAATATTGTATTATCTATCTGCTATCATCACAGAGATAGCTTATCATTTGCATAAGAAACACGTGTCATTTTGTCTATAATTAAAATGGGTTGAGCTTATGAAAAATCAATTCACATACGGTTTAAGTCAAAGTATCGCTGTATGCCATCGACAAGCAAAAAAAAGATGGTTCAATTATTATCCCAAAGAACTGCTCTTGGAATAAAATGGCAAATGCCAGATTTTTCAGGGGTATATTAAGGATGGCTGAGCTTTTATGAAAAAAAGACAATGTTTAACTCAACTGACAATACCGCTGCTGATGGCGATGTGCCTGTTTTTATGCCCATCTCCAGTTTTTTCGGGAACAACCCGGCCAATCAACCTGGCGGTTGAATTTGTGGATCATGCAGCCTGTGCACATATTGCCAATCACTTTAACTGGTATGCACAAACTGGCCTTAATGTTAATTCCTTTGACAGTTATGCCACCGGTATGGGGCTTTCAGCGGCCCTTGCCAAGGGGGGAATTGATGCTGCTTATATCTGTCTGCTACCGGCTATCAATTCCTACGCAAATGCCCATGTACCCCTTAAGGTTGTTGCCGGTACCCATCTTTACGGATACGGGCTCATTGTTAATCCTGAAAAGATAAAAACAGTTAAAGACCTGGCCAGTCCGGGTATTCGGTTGGGCTGCACCCGGGAGGGAAGTCCACCGGCGGCCTTGCTTCATAAACTGCAGGCCGCATATGATCTTGACCCGAAAATAATCACGAATGCCCGTCGCATGCCGCCACCCAAATTGCTTCTGGGGCTTAAAACTGGTCAACTGGATGCCGCCTTTATGCCGGAACAATTTCCAAGCATGGGCCAAGCAGACGGTTTTCAAGAGTTGATCAATGCCCGGGATCTGTGGCCAAACATGCAGGGAAGTGTTCTGGTGGTTCATGAAAATTTGATCAAGGAGAATCCGGATGTTGTTAAAAAACTGGTGGGGCTGACACAACGGGGGATTCAATACATTCATGATAACCCGGAACAGGCAGGGATCATTGTGGCCCAGGAACTCAATGTCATGGAAAGAGATCTCTCGCCTGTCAAACTGGCTGGCAGTCTAAAGCAACTGAAGGTAACACCCGATGTGATCCAGCGTTCCCTTGAGGATAAATTGGTTAATACCGCTTCAATCAATCCAGAGATGGTGCAGGAAATGATCAACTATGCGGCAAAGATCGGAAACATTAAAAAGCCCTTTCCGGCCGAAGAAATCTTAGACTTGAGGTTCCTCCATGAATGATCAGCCACGTATTCATTATCTTTGGGGAATTATACCGGTGTTTGCGATGCTCCTTCTCTGGGAAACAACTGCCCGTCTTCAATTGATCCCCGGCGGTGTTTTCTTTCCCCCATTTACCACGGTGATGGCAGAGGTGGGGGAGATGCTTTCTGGGGGGGTGTTGATCCCCAATTTCATGAGCAGCCTGGGCCGGGTGTTGGCGGGGTTTATCAGCGGTTCGGTGTGTGGTATCAGTACCGGTATTCTGATGGGATGGAATGAACGTGCCCATCGCTGGTTCAGTCCCATCATCGGCCTTCTCTACCCAATACCGGCCCTGGGATGGCTTCCGGTCCTGATGTTGTGGATCGGTGTGAATGAGATGCTTCCCATTGCCATTATTTTTATATGCTCTTTTTTTCCTGTCCTTTATAATACGCTGACCGGTGTTCGTCAGGTCAAGCCAGAGCTGATCAACGCCGCCCGTATACTGGGAGCTTCAGATTTGTTTATTTTGAAACGGGTGGTGGTGCCCCTGGCTTTGCCTAATATTTTTACCGGTTTGAAACTGGAGGCCGGAATGGCATGGAAAGTAGTCGTTGCATCGGAAATGGTGGCCATTCCCACCGGTATTGGTGCGTTGATGATGCGTGCAGAAAGCCTGGTTCGGCTGGATATTATCTTGGTATGCCTGATGATATTGTCCGTGATGTGCCTGGTTTTTGAACGGTTTTTTGCATTTCTTGAGTTTAAAACCACGGGAAAATGGATATAATATGCCGGTTATTTCGCTATCTTCCATTACCAATCACATCTGTCAAAATGCAGAGCTGCAAATTCACGATGGTGAGCTTCTGGTGCTGGCAGGAACCACCGGAGCTGGCAAAACAACCCTTCTCAATGTCATTGCCGGACTGACGCCCTATGGGGGGAGTGTCCAATTTAACGGGACAGCGGTGGATCTGTTGCCCCCTTCAAAAAGAAATGTCGGCTATCTGTTTCAAGAATTTGCCCTATTTCCCCATCTGACGGTCACGGAAAATATTGCCTTTGGCCTTGAGGCCCGGAGGCTGGATAAAAAAATGATTTCCCAGCGGGTGACTGAATTATTAGCTCTGATTAAAATAAGTCATCTTCATAACAGATATCCAAAGTCCTTGAGTGGCGGTGAAAAGCAGAGAGTTGCCCTGGCACGTACCCTGGCCCCGCATCCTGAAATTTTGCTTCTTGATGAGCCCTTCAGTAGTCTGGATCAACGCACTGCAAAATTTCTCCGGTTAGAACTTAAAAGCCTTCAGCAAAAACTGGGCCTGACAGCGGTATACGTGACGCATAATCAAATGGAAGCTTTTGAAATGGGAGATCGACTGGCGGTAATTAGAGATGGTCGAATTGAGCAGATCGGGCTCCCCTCTGAGATTCTTTTTAATCCGGTCACCTCAGCAGTTTCAGAGCTTTTTGGCGCACCCAATATATTTAAGTGCAGTGGTATTGAACCACTTGATTTTGGGCTGGGTAAGGCGAAATGCGGTAATTTGACACTGATTGTTCCCTATTATGGAAAGGCCGTTGATAAGATTGCGGTGTTTCCTTCGGGGGTACGATTGTCCAGACATCCCATTGAAACCCCGATGCCAAACCGAATGCAGGGCATCGTTCTTGACGTTCGGATCAAAACCCCTGTGGTACTGGTGGATATTCAGGTGAACGATGAAATAATAACCGCAGAACTCCCCGCTCAACTCTGGGAAGAAACCCACATAAAGGTTTCAAAGTCTGTCCATGTAATCATCCCCTTGAAATGGATTCGCGTCTTAACAAAATAACGGGAGTGATCATATTTTCGGCCACTTTGTGATGACAGCAGTCCTCTCTGTTATCATATCAATATTTACCGTTCTGAAAAAAATTTCAGACACAAAATAGAAAGGAAGAGTATACAGATGTCACTATTAAACCAGGTTCAGTCCAAAGCATTCGAGATATGGCAATCACAAGGAATTTTAAATGAAAATATCCAGGTCAAAGCCCGCACCCTGAGTACCGAGGAAGCCATTGGCAATCCTGAAGGCGACGATTTTCCTCTGCAACGGGGAAAAGAGCGGCTCATGGAAGCCAGTTTTAAAGGCGCAAAGGGGCAGGCGTTCACCGATCGGTTCGGAGATTTCAGTGCCCGCCTGGGGGATATTGCTAAGATGGATCTTGATAATAATTTCCGTCGTGCCATCTTTGTCTCCGCTCTTAATGCTGTCCAGCGCAGTATAGGACAAGCCCAAGGAACCGTTCATTGTAAAGACGAGGGGCCTGCAAACTGTGCTCCCAAGCTGGCAGACCACATTGATGAAAACTACGGAAAGGTCAAGCTTGCACTAATCGGCTACCAGCCTGCCATGATAAAAGCACTCTCCAAAAGATTCGATATGCGTATTGTTGATCTTGACCCTGACAATATTGGAACTGTGAAGTGTGGTATTACCATTGAAGGGCCGCACCAGACGGGCGATGTACTGAAAAATGTCGATTTGGCACTGGTCACCGGTTCAACCATTGTGAACGATACCATTGATCACTTCCTGTTTGAAGATAAGCCCACTTTATTTTTCGGCACAACGGTTGCAGCCGCTGCAGACCTTATGGGATGGTCCCGATTCTGCTGTGAAAGCAGTTAAGGGTTGATGCCCATTTTTTTTAAATCACCTACCTTCACCATCGTTCCATAACGGCTTCTTGTCAAAAGGGTAATTTGCAGGTATGATATTACCCTAATTGATATAACTCTATGCTCATGGATGATTTAAAAAGAAGGAAGCTCCATGCCCACCAATGCCAACGGCTTTAATATCTTAATGTACTGGCTGTGCAGTTTTGACAATATTCTATGGGAAAAGGTCTCCTCCGGTGATTTGGACAAATCCCAATGGGCCATCACCATAACCGACGGAGATGTCAACTTTCTTTATGCCAATAAAGCCTTTTGCCAGCTAATTGGCTATCCACGGGACACCCTTCTTTCCATGAAAGCCTTTGATGTGCTTCCGGGTGAGACCTTTCATCGTTTTAAAAATTACATTACCAACTTCATTGAAATAAAATCCAAATCCCGTTGCGATGTGGTCGAACTTGATTATATTCAAAAAAGCGGTAAGTCTGCCACCGTTGAAGAGATCATCCGATTGGTGACCCATAACGGAAAGCATTATATTTTCAGTCTGATCTATCTTCCCGACCAACGGGACAACAAAGACAACGCGCTGATGAGTTACCTCAACAGCCTGGAAACGGAGTTCATCCGGCTGAAAGATGAAAACATAGTTCTCAAACAGGAACTTGTCCTGAAGGACACCTATGGGACTGTCATTGGAAAAAGTAAAAATTTCAGACAGGTCCTCAGGGCGGTGGAACAGGTGGCCCCCATGGATACCACCGTATTGATCCTGGGTGAAACTGGAACGGGGAAAGAACTGCTGGCCCGTTCCATCCACGGGTTAAGCCGTCGAAAGGATCTCCCTCTTATAAAGGTCAACTGTGCTGCCCTTCCTGCCGGATTAATGGAAGCAGAACTCTTTGGTCATGTTAAAGGCGCTTTCACCGGCGCCATTCAGAACCGTAAAGGCCGATTTGAACTGGCAGACAAGGGGACTCTTTTTCTGGATGAAATCGGGGAGCTGCCCATGGAGTTCCAGACAAAGATACTCCGGGTACTCCAGGAAGGAGAACTCAACCGGGTGGGAGACGGAAAAAACATCACCGTTGATGTCAGAATCATCGCCGCAACCAACCGTGATCTTAAAGAAGAGGTAAAAAAGGGCCGTTTCCGGGAAGATCTTTTTTATCGACTCAATGTCTTCCCCATCACAAGTCCACCATTAAGGAAGCGAAAGGAAGATATCCCCTCCTTAATCCGATATTTTCTTGAGCATTATAATCGGAAGCTTGGCAAACACGTGGATATCATTCCAAGGGCCACCTTGGATCAACTGCTCTCCTACCACTGGCCAGGAAATATCCGGGAGCTGGAAAATATTCTGGAACGGGCCATCATCCTTGCAAAGGATCAGGTGCTTTCCCTGGATGGTCTTATTACAAAAGAGCATGAATCGGTGGAAAAAAAGCATGAACCGGTGCTTGAAAAAACAAATTTCACCCTTGAAGAGATCCAACGAAACTACATCCTGAAGATTCTCCATCAAACCGGCTGGCGTGTCAGTGGCGAAAATGGCGCTGCCCAAATTCTGGGACTCAACCCCAAGACCCTGGAATCTCGCATGAAAAAACTTTCCATTCATCGCCCCACCCATTCCTGAAAAAGTATCCCCATATTTAAGATTTTTCCCTAAATATAAGGACAAACTCTCAAATAATATTTTAATTCTTCCTCTACTCCGCCACTGATGAATATTATTTACTTTTAATTTAAGTAGTTTAAGCAAATAATAACATATATCCCCCATCCTGGAACATAAATTGCTTAATATGATTATATCAAAAAAACAAAACTGACAGTTGCCGATGTAATCTAATGCCATATTATTTATCATCAACGGCTTTGATGCGAAAATTAGCTATCACCGTTGCCAAAGGAGAATCCATGACCAACGACAAAAGAGAACAGGCCCTTGAAGCATTAAGTTTTCCGGAAGCCCCTAAACTTGTCACAGACACCATCCCAGGTCCCAAGGCGGCAAAAATTTTTCAAGAAATGATGTCCATGGAAACCCCCCAGAGGCCAGCCGCCACCGTATTTCCCCTGGTGGCCGAGGAGGCAAAGGGTGTCACCATAAAAGATGTGGACGGCAATATCTTCATTGATTTCGGTGCTGGCGTCGGCGTAAAAAGTACCGGCAGCTGCCACCCCAAAGTGGTAAAAGCCATCCAGGAACAGGCTCCCAAAATGGGCCACATGATTGATGCGTTGACCCCCCTTAAATATGAAGTGGTAAAAACCATGCGGGACACAGCTCCCCATGATCTGAAGAACAACTGCTTCATGACCTATTTCCAGAGTGGTACCGGTGGGGCCGAGGCCTGTATAAAACAAAGCAAAATGATCACCGGAAGAAACCAGATCGTGGCCTTTGAGGGGGGGTATCATGGTGTTTTCGGACATACCAATGCCATGACCGTGGGTGAAAATTATCGCCAGGGATACGGCGCATTGATGCCCTATGTCCATCATCTTCCCTATGCGTACTGTTATCGCTGCCCCTTTAATATGGAATACCCCAAATGCGGTGTGGAGTGTGCCAAATATGCGGACTACAAGCTCAACACCCCTTACACCGGCCTTGACGATGTGGCTGCGGTGATCTGCGAATCCTTCCAGGGAGAAGGCGGTTACATCGTTCCTCCCAAAGAGTGGTGGCCCATGATCAAAAAAGCGGCTGAAAAAGCCGGGGCACTTTGCATTGCAGACGAAGTACAATCAGGATTTGGTCGCAGCGGCAAAATGTGGGCCTGCGAACATTATGACTTTAATCCAGATATGATCACCTTTGGTAAAGGAGTGGGTAATGATCAGCCCTTTGCCGGTGTCATGACAAACTCCAAATATCTTGAAAAGCTGACCCTCCAGTCCCAGCCAAACACCTTCTCCGGTAATTCAATCACCCTGGCTGCTGTCAAAGCCAATTATGAAATCATGCTGGATCCGGAAATGGATCTCATGGGTCGGGCCACGGAACTTGGCAAATACATGCAATCCCGATTTAAAGAGGCCCAGAAAAGCATTGAACAAATTGGCGATATAAGGGGTGAGGGGCTCTGGCAAGCCATTGAACTGGTAAAAGATCCTGACACCAAGGAACCCACCCGCCCCGAATTCCTGGGCGATCTGTTCCCGGCCCTTTTTGCCAAGGGTCTGTTCTCTGTTCCCTGTGGTCGCCATGCCAATGTATTGCGATTTATGCCATCGTTGACCATCTCCAAGAAACACCTGGACATTTCCCTGGATATCCTCTTTGAAACCCTTGAGGAGTTAAAGGATAAAATGGCGCAATAATTTAAGGCCCATGTTGAATTTCAGAGTCTTTTACATATTTTTTTGTGCATAAGGGGTCAGGCTTGTGCTATTGTGCTGTTATATCGGTGATAGATGCAATGAAACAAAGTAAATATTCGGCCAGCCAGCACCCCATCTTCACTCATTTGGGCCTGCTCACATAGCAATAGTATGCTACGCAGACCCAACTAAGCGAATATGGGGCACTGGACAAACATTTACATTACCAAGCCGAATACTTACGAAACAAAAAGCGCAATAATACAAGCCGAACCACCCATGAAATTTACACAAGCCTATTTCTGAATCAGTTCAATATTACAAAAAGGTAATTTTTTATGGAAAAAATTCTAAGAATTAACATGAACAAAAAAAGCGCTCAATTTGAATCAGTGCCGGAACCAATGGTTCTGTTTGGAGGGCGAGGCACTGTGGCAGCCATCTTGTCCAATGAAGTGGATCCCACATGTGATGCCCTGGGGCCAGACAACAAGCTGATCATCTGTCCTGGAATGATGACAGACACCTCAGCCCCCTGTTCAGGGCGCATCTCCATTGGCGGTAAAAGCCCCTTGACTGGCACCATTAAAGAGGCCAATGCCGGTGGTATGGCCGCCAAAAAACTGGCTGCCCTAAATATTTATGCCATTGTTGTGGAAGGTTTACCTTCAAAGGATGAAAAATGCTCTCTGTTGATGCTGGATGATTCCGGTGCGAAACTGGTTTCCGCATCAAAATACATGGGCATGGACAACTATGACTTGGTGGCGCAACTGCGAACCGATTTCGGCGACAATATCGCCACCATTTCCATTGGCCAGGCTGGGGAACGGGGATATCTCAACTCCACGGTACAGATGTCCGATCCCGAGGGCCGCCCCGCCAGAGCCGCTGCAAGGGGCGGGCTTGGAGCACTCATGGGTTCCAAGGGCATCAAGGCCGTTGTCATTTCCACGACACAAAAACTTAACGCATCCTATCAGGATAAAGAAGCCTTTCGCACCAACAGCAAAGCCTACAGCAAGGCCATCATGGACAATCCTATTTCAGGCCAGGGATTGCCCGCCCTGGGAACAGCGGTTTTGGTCAACGCCACCAATGCCCAGGGTTGCCTGCCCACCAATAATTTTCAAGAAGGGCGTTTTGAGCAGGCCGAAGCCATCAGTGGAGAGCATATTGCAGCGCTACAGGGAGATCGCAAGGGCAAAATGACCCATAGATGTTCCCCCGGATGTGTTATCCAATGCTCCAGTGAGTACAATGGGCCTGACGGCAAATATCTCACTTCGGGATTTGAATATGAGACCATTGGACTGATGGGTGCCAATTGCGGCATCGACGATATTGACAGCGTGGCTTTGATGGATCAAATGTGCGATGATCTGGGTATTGATACCATGGAAACCGGGGTCTCCATTGGGGTATGTATGGAAGCTGGCAAATTAAATTTCGGAGATGCAAAGGGTGCCATTGCCCTGGTTCAGGAGATGAAGGATGGCACCGAGTTTGGAAAAATTCTCGGACAGGGAACCCTGGCTGTTGGAACCCACCTGGGGGTAAAACGCATCCCCGTTGTTAAGGGGCAGGCCCTGGCTGCCTACGATCCAAGAGGACTCAAAGGAACCGGAGTCACCTATGCCACTTCCCCCATGGGTGCCGATCACACCGCTGGCAATGCCCTGGGTGATCCCTCGGTGGAACCAACAAAAAAAGAAGGCCAGGTGGCTCTTTCCACCCAACTCCAGGTGGGTATGTGCCTGTTTGACAATCTTGGCATGTGCATTTTTTCAGGATTCTGCCTTGCCGCTCCTGAGAATCTCCAGCTCCTGGTAAACATGGTTGCAGCCAAATTCGGTGGCGAATGGGATGTGGACCGGCTCATGGGCATTTCCGTCCAGACCATTGCCATGGAAAAAGCATTTAACAAAAAGGCCGGGTTCACCGCAAAAGACGATAAACTGCCTGATTTCTTCTATGTGGAAACATTGGATTCCGTGGACACAGTATTTGATATCACCTCAGAAGAGCTGGAACAGGCAATTCCATTTTAATCTAAACCATTCACCCGCTTCCAGGCACTGATTCACCTATCCAAAAATTCATCAGCATGCGAAGCGTGTCTGTTGCAACTTTTGGTTGGAAGGCGAGCGCAGCGAGTCCTTCCAACAACCTATCAAATGGAAGCGGGTAAAAACATCGATTTTTGGGCATCCTTCATATGACTCCAAAAGTGCTTTACACTTTTTAAAGGACGAGTACTGTAAAATCGGCAGTCACCGTGTGAAGGCGTAAAGCAGGAATGAAGGATGCCGATTTTTGGGAGTTTCTGGCTTACATAGATCTGGGTTAATAAGGCCCGGTTTGACCCCGTTCTCCCAGAAACAAGCGCCAAAAACGTATCATAAAAAATAGGTTCCATGGCATTGTTGGTGTAAATCTGAAATCATGGTATAGGCAATGATTATTTTTCGCAGATGATGCCCCAAAAATCATTTTTACACCTTAACCTTTGTTTTTCAAAAACACTATGAAAAGGAAAAATTATGAAAAGAGCCCATTGGTCAGTTACAACATTATTATTAACGATAAGTGTTATTGCCCTTTTAATTGCAGGCCCGCAAATTCAAAACGCAGATGCCGGTGATAAGGTCTACCGAATGAAAATCCAATCCCTGTTTCCCCATGGCGATACCTCCATGGAAGAATTAAAAGTATTTGCCGAATCCGCTGCAAAACGAAGCAATGGTCAGTTGAAAATCAAAGTCTTTGCCGAGCCTGAAATCATGCCCGGAAATCAACTGTTCGGTGGCACCAGACAAGGCGTTGTGGACATGCTCCATGGCATGGGCGGCATGTGGGGCGGCATGGTTCCCGTGGGGTATGTAGAATTTAATCTTCCCATGGCGTTCCGTATTGATGAGGAGAGTACCTGGGAGGGCAAAGCCCAGGCAATACGCGACTTTTATTTTAAAAAAGGGTTTGTCGAACTTCTTCGAAAAGAGTATGCCAAAAAAGGGCTCTATTTTCTTGATATTCATACCTATGGTCCTGTACCCTTTGTGCTGTCGACCAAGCCCGCCACATCCTGTGCTGATTTCCAGGGATGGAAAATCAAGGCAGATGGCGGTAATATGGCCTATCACACCGCTGTGGGCATGCAGGCAACCGCCATATCTCCCACAGAAACTTATATGGGATTAAAATTGGGCACAGTGGATGCCGCAGAATGGGATGTAAGTGCCGTCACCGGTTTAAAATGGCATGAAGTAGCCCCTTACTGGATTCTCGGCATGGAGTGTGATCACACCATAGGCCATATCCTCGTGAACCTGAAAAAATGGAACAAACTGCCAGATAATTTAAAAGAGGCACTTCGCGGAGCGGGTGAAGACTATTGGCACGCAACCGTAGACGCCTATAAACGAGAAATGGAAGTGGTTAAAGGGCTTGTGAAAGAAGGAAAGGTCATAGAAAACGTTCTTGATGCCGACTGCCAGGAGCAGTACAAAAAGGCCGCTTATAAGATTTGGGACGAACTGGCAACCCAGGACGAGGCCAGTGCAGAGGCCATCAAAATGATCAAAGCATGGCGAGGTGTTAAATAATATCCGAAAAATTGGCTATTTTCATTGTGCTTAGGGGACAGATTTTTAAATCTGTCCCCGTCTCCAAGAATCTGCCCCCGCCTCCGAAGTGAAAAAGTTATTTCGGATATACTTCTTAACAATATAACAAGGCGGTGCAACCCCATCAAGGGTGCCTGCACCACCATTTGATGGAAATGACCTATGAATACTTTTTCAGATGGCATCAAACGCCTCATTGAGACCATTGGCAAGGCTGGCAGTTTTTTAATCCTTTTAATAATGGCCCTTGTCACCTATGAGGTTATTTCACGATACGCCTTTAACGCGCCTACCTCGTGGGCATGGTTAATCAACAAGCAGCTATTTGGAATTTTTGTCCTGATTGCAGGCGGGTATACGTTGATCCATGAAAGTCATATCCGCATCGAAATGCTATACGAACACTACCCCCCGGTCATGAAGACCTTTGTTCGATGGCTCACTCTTATCATAGCCTTTATTTTTCTGGGTACGCTTCTGTGGAAAAGCAGTGTCATGGGATTGGATGCCTGGCAGATGAAAGAAAAGGCCATGGGTGTTTTTAAATTGCCACTCTACCCGCTCAAAATGTTCATGCCCATTGGCACCGCTTTGTTCATACTGGCTTGTATTGCAGTGTATGGCTCCAAAAAATAAGCGATATATGTATCGGCAACCATTGCCATAGCGATGTTAATAAGGGAGTTCATGACAAATAACCTACCCATCTTCACTTAAAATATGCTGTAAATACTAAGCATTAAATTTGAAAGCGGGTAGCTTTATTATGGTGAAGTCCCTAACAACTTTCATTCTTTGTTGTGTCTACTCTACCAGGGCATGCTGGTTTATATGAAAGTCTCAGCAACATACTGGAATCAAAAGACTTTCGTTTTTCGTTGTGGCTGGTTTTACAGCCATGTATGTTTATATGAAAGAGTAGGCGTGTCTAACATTCTTTCATGCTTCGTCATGGATAGACCAGGGCCAGAATACGGTCTGCCCGTGGCAGTTATAGGAATTATTATCAATGAGTATTGAACTGATTACCTTTGTTTTATTCGGCGGTCTCTTGTTGTTGCTTGCCCTTGGAATTCCTGTCACCTTTGCATTGGGCGGAATCACCGTTTTGATGACCTACATACTGGATGGACCGGATGCAGTCTACACCGTTGCCACCACGACCTATCAGCAAATGACCAGCCCCACATTAATGACCATACCGCTATTTCTTATCATGGGCAATTTTCTGGTACAATCGGGCATTTCAGAACGAATGTACAATGGATTGAGTTATTGGTTATCCGGCCTTCGCGGCGGTCTTGCCATCGTCTCCATCGGTGTATGCGTCTCCCTTGCCATGTGCGGCGGATTCGGCCCCGGTATTTTGACCATGGGGCTTGTGGCTGTCCCGTCCATGCTTAAACACAATTACAGTAAATCCATTGCATTGGGTTCGGTCATGGCAGGCGGTGTGTTGGGAGAAATCATCCCCCCTGCCATCATCATGATTATTTTTGCTTTCATCGCCCGCATCTCCATCGGTAAACTCTTTTTTGCCGGTATGATACCCGGCATGATACTGGCACTGCTCTATGTGGCTTACATCGTTTTTATCGGGATTATCCGGCCCAATGATCTGCCCAAAATAAAAATAGATGTCACCTGGAGCATGCGCTGGAAAGCCCTTGGTGAGATTTTCCTGCCCTGCATGCTTGTGGTGCTGGTACTGGGTTCCATATTTCTTGGCGTGGCCACCCCCACGGAAGCTGCCGGGGTGGGGGCACTGGGTGCCATATTCATCTGTGCTGTCCACCGCAGACTAACGTGGCAGATTATCACCAATTCTTGCACTGAGACCCTTAAAATAACTGGGATGGTGATGTGGATACTCATCCCCGCCACATTGTTCGGCGTATTTTATGCCAGTGCCGGAGCCCAGGATATGCTCATGGAACTGATCCAGTCCCTGGAAGTCAATCGTTGGATTGTTTTGATCTGCATGCAGTTTGTATTGCTGATTTTTGGCATGTTCATGGATGATTATGCGGTGGTAACCATCTGTGCTCCCATCATGATCCCCATAGCAAAACTACTTGGTTTTGATCCCATATGGTTCTCTATTCTATTTATCTTAAACATGCAGGTGGCTTATTTAACGCCTCCTTTTGGATGGGCGTTGATCATGATGAAAGGGGTGGCCCCTGTGGGTATCACCACAAGGGACATCTGGCGGGCAGTTCCTCCCTTTGTTATGATACAACTGGCGGTGCTTCTTATGGTAATGATCTTTCCACAAATCGCCACTTGGCTTCCCAATGCCATATTCTAAGTAAGTAAATATTCGGTCAGCACCCCATATTCGCTCATTTTGACCTGCTCAGCTACGCAGTCCCAAATAAATGAATATGGGGCGCCTAAACATTTACATTGCCAACCTGAATGTTGACGAATATTTACTCTAAATATTAAGAAAATCGGGCTTAGTTCTAACGTCGGCCACTTGCAGTCAGTGCTCAAATTCACATAAAAATATTAGGCATCCTTCATTCCTACTTTACACTTTCACAGGGTGACTACTACACAGAATCATAAATTCCTCGGGGTTATTCGTGAAAAAACCCTTTGAATATCAGGTATGTTTCTGTTTTGCTATCCCCCGATAGATTTAAGATTTGGTGTACTACCCATTTTACAATGATTGTCTTTTAAAAAGTGTAATAACCAACTATTACGCAATGATCCAGTTTGTCATCTGTACGATATCTGGATAAAGCCAAACCTGCGTTATTAAGGGCTGCATCAATTCCGCCCTTATCCATAGACCGTTGTTATAATCGAAATTCAACAAAACTATACTTTAGTGGAATTGATTTCACGCAATTTTTCGTAAATTACTAAAGCATCAAAAAATATCTGCATTCTTCATATGCCCCTGAAAATCACTTTAGAGTTACCCTAAAGGAATTTTACAAAAACCAGGGTTCTTCTTACAAAAAAATAAAGAATGTGGAAATTTTAATGGAGAGAGAAAAAATCGTAATTCAAACAAAAGGAGAATTAAGATGAAGAGAAGTTTATTAAGGGGCCTTTCAACCTTGTTGCTGGCCGCCACTTTTTTTATCAGTGCATCAACACCCCTGTATGCGGATGTGGAAATCCAGGAGCTGTCCAAGGTGTTTGATAAATTCACCGTGGGCGGGGAAGTGAACATTTTCTATCGATATGATTCTAACCCCTGGTTTGGGACTGACATGTCCAATATCAACCCTGGTTTTGATTCTGATACAGATAGCTCTTATGGTGAAACATTCAGCCGTGTTCGCTTTACAGCCACAAAGGACATTGGATGGGCCGGACTGAGCGGACAGTTTGCACCCTACTTTGCCGAGACCATTGGCCAAGATTTTTACGGAGTTTACGACAATGACGAGAAAATAGGCATAGATCAGGCATGGCTTAAATTTTCCAAAATAGCCGGTACCAACCTGGATCTAACCCTGGGACGTCAGGATATTAAACTTGAAAAATGGTTTGTGGTGGGTGACGGAGAAGATCAAGGGGCTGCCAACTGGCTTTATTTTCACTCCAGCTTTCCCTTTGCCGTTAGGCTGGACGGTGATTTTGGAGCCGTAAAAGGATCGCTTTTTTATGCAGATGCCGGCGATTACGTAAAGGATTGGACAGATCTTTTTGCCGGTGGCCCTGAAGAGGGAGTCACGCTTACCGGTTTGAACCTCCACTGGGACATCAGTGAAAAAATGTTTATTTACAGCGGTGTTTTCAATAAAAATGAAGATAGTGCCACCAACGGCGGTGTGGGAAACGAAGATGACACCACCGCCTTTGACATCGGTGTGGACATAACTTTTGCTGGCCTGCAGCTTGAAGGTGAATATGTCCATGAAATCGGAGATACAGGAATTTCAGGAAATGCCGATCGTGATGCCGACGCATTTTTTGCCAGTGCCACCTATCGTTTTGATACTGCCATGGCCCCCTATGTGCGGGGGATGTATGTCTCCTTTTCCGGTGATGATCCAACTACCACTGACAACGAAGAGTATGATCCCATGTTTTTTGATTTCCAGAGCTGGAACCACTGGATCATCGGAGAACTGGTGGGTGAAGCCCAGCTTCCCAACCAAAACAAAAACGACTTTATCCTGGAAGCCGGTTTCAGCCCCATGGAACCCATGACCATTTCCTTGATGTACATAAAACACACCCTCGAAGAAAAGAATACCTCTGTCTATGGTCCTGTCTCTTCCGACGATTGGGCCAACGAATGGAATCTGTTTGTGGACTGGCCCATTGGCGATCATCTCTTTGCCAGCACCTGCCTTGGTGTTGTAAGCCCCGATGATGCGGCCAAAGAGGTTTTTGGCAATGACGATGCATTTTTTGCCCAGTTGTTTCTTAACTTCAGTTTCTGATCCATGACCTGATATCAAATAAATTCGCTTTACGATTTAGGGGACAGATTTAAAAATCTGTCCCCGCCTCCGCCGAATTGAGGCTACCCACTCCAACTTAAGGCGGGACAGCCTTTGATTCCAATAATTTTCACCATAATATATCCTTATTTGATCGATCATCAATGCGGCAGGTGCAGGCCCTTGCCGTCGGGTTGACCCGTTGGTTAGCCGATCATTTGAAAGTGTAACTGACATAATATAACGTATCACCCCACCATTTTTCACAGCCTCACTCAAGGACAGATAAATAATTTGATCAACAAATTTGAAAAGTGTCTCATTTACAAAAAACCGCCCCAAATGGTAAATTTAGCTTTTTCTTGGTTCGCTTTGATTATTGTTTGAGTTCAAACTCAACCCCCACGTCATCGATCGTCCAGTTTTCATACTGCAAATTGGAATTTAAATTTTGTAATTTACCAAACAAACTGTCATTGCTGACTAAAACAGGATCTTCCATGATTGCAGTGCTGGCAAGGATAAGATCAATGTCATCCCGTTTAGCTGCTTTCGGTTTCATCCCATATGCTTTGATATAAAAGGCTTTCAGATTGCCGAAAAGTTTTGCCTCTTCTCTGGTAAGTGGCAGGACTTGAAAATGAGTTTCTATCAGTTCAATCGTATTCTGCATTAAGTCTTTGACTTCACTTGTTCTTGCCAAGGAAACACCAACTTCCACCTCATACAAAGTTAACAAAGAGACATATACTTTCGCATCATTGGTAAGTTTCCTCAAAAAGTTCCGACCGACAATATCATAATATTTTGAATACGGATCTTTAAGATAAATGAGAATATTTGTATCTAAAAGATATTTCACTTTTCATCACTGGTAAAATGAGGTGCGTCTCTAAAAGCAAAGCCTTCCCGAAAAGATTGAGAGGCTTTTTGCATGGTCTCCGAAGCTTCTTTAGTAAAAGGTTTTTTCCTGAAATCCTTCAACACATCCGTCCATTTATTCCGAATTTTTTGTTGATCCTCCACAATTTCTGTTTTTACCTCAAGAGTAATTTTAAAAGTTTTGTCTGGAGTTTCCTTTGCCTTTTTCAGCCAAGGCAGTGGAATCTCATTGCCTTTGATATTATCAAGAACTGTAGTTGGCATATTTTTTTCCTTTTTCTATGGTTCAAAAGCTAAGTTCCCTTTAATTATAGTGCCTTTGAAGAAAAAAAGCAAAATTCAAGAAATTATTTTTTTCAAAGAGCTTTTTGTATATTTTCATAGAAAAAATTTTGATTTTAGGGCATCCTTCATTCCCGCATTGCACTTTCACAAGGTGAGTGGCCATTTTTACGATGCTGATCCTTTAAAAAGTGTAAAGTATACTTTTGGGCTAATCTGAAGGATGCCAATCTTAGCGTAACGCTTAGGGTAACCGGCGGCAAGGGCTACCAATAAATTCACTGAAAGCGCATAACTTCAAAGCCGCTTCAGCCTTAAAAAAGTGCAAGCCCTTGCCGTCGGGTTGACCCGTTGGTTATGCCATGGGGCTATTCTCGGCTATTACCTCTGAATTTTTTATTGGAATAATTCGTCGCTCAATGTCAGGCCAAATTTTTCGTTTAATCATTAGCAAATTGTATTCTGTTTGCAAGTTTAGCCAAAACTGAGCTTCGACACCGAAATAGCGTTGTAACCGTAAAGCAGTGAGAGCGTTTTGAACTGTTTGTAATAATTTCATGGGGTTAGAGCTTTTTTTATAAAAAGTTTCTGCCAAAACAAAAATAAGCTATACTTGCCTTGATTTGACTTAAAAAAAGATAAGGATAAATATGACTTACTTAAATACAGAATATCATGCAAATCAAATAACTGTCAACACTCCACAGTGGAAGTTGACTATCGGTGACACCCCGGTAAACCGGAAAGTATTGATGGTGTTTCTTAGAGCTCTCCAAGAGTCTGTAAAAAACAAGCATCTGTTCACTTTTAATAAGATTGCAGAGGCTTTTAAGTATCCTGATCGTCGTAATGTAAATAACTATTGGCGCGAATTTGAACAAAATGGCAGAGATGTATTAAATCATATCCTCCGAAAACGTAAAATTGATATGACTGTGGTTCAAGCGGTAGAGCTTGAATTGAAGGGCAATATTCAGGCATCGCTGAGCGAATTATGCACAGGAACGAATGAACGCCTGAAACGATCAGACTTAACGGTAGCCAATATCCGTGAAGCTCTCAATCAAATTCCATGTACAGTTATCCGCAGAGAGGTTCGCTCCAAGTGGGAAGCTGGAGTTTTTCACCCAAAAAAAAGTTATTTTGGAAGAAGCCATGAGTGCCCTACAGAATGGTTCACCGAAAAAGAAACGATGTACCTTAAAGCTGCTGTCAGATCTTAAAATAGAGGCAAGTGACCCGGAAAAAGAAAAATCAGCTTCCATCAACCAATGCGAAGCGGCTGAAAAACTTCTCGATATCAATTCTTCACCCAATGATATTCCTGAAGCCACCCGCCTGAAGGTTATCGCTATGACCTTTTATTTCTGGAATGTGCCTTTATCTCGCATCGGCATCTGGTTTGGGATGAGCAAAAGTACAATCTGGCATTGGGTGACTGCTCTCTCAGTTGCTCTGTGGGGCATAGTAAAGGATATGGTGGCATCACAGGTCAAATCTACTTCTGTTTTTATAGATGAAAAATGGATCAAAATAAAAGGCCGTTGGTACGACTGGTTTGTTGCTGTTGATGCAGGTACTGGGCTTCCAGTTATGGATCATTTGCTGCATCATCAAACCAAGTGGGCTTGTCGATGGTTTTTGGTGAAGATGATGCGACACGGAATATCTCCAAAGACTATTATGACAGATGGATTAACTGGTTATGCTTCGGCTATAAGCTCTGTGTTTACAAAAGCACGGCATCTATCGTGCATTTTTCATCATCAGCAAGGAATAACGACGTGGGTAAAAAAGAATCTCAAGAATCTGGAAGAAAAGGATCAAAGATCTATTAAGAGAAAAATGAAGAAAATAACCCAGACAACTGACACCAGAACCCTAAACAGACGTCTGGCACGCCTGGAAAAAGAAAACTTGGAGGGAAAATGGGGTATTGAGCCATGGTTAAAGACTATGAAAAGAAATTTAAAACGTTTGCTGCCTGCAATAAGACCCAATAAGTACCCAACTACAAATAATGAAATAGAACGTTTTTTTAAAAAATTTCAACGATTTTACAAAACTCGCAACGGATTTGGCTCTATAGAAAGTGCAAAACAACAGTTGATGTTTTTTTTGGTAATGTATTTTTTTACAGTTGAGGCTAACAGTGGACAAGCACCTATTGAGAAAATAATCCCTGAAGCAAAACAGATGCCCTTTTATCAAATTTTAAATGATCCCGTTCGATGAATGCCGCATAAGCAGGTCTCAAATTTGTCAAGAAAAGCGGATAAAGGGGCCAAAACAGTGGAAATGGCAGAAATTAATTATAAGGAAGCGTCATAAGGCCCTTGAAATCAATATGGGCAATCAAACGCTCTCTCGATTTGGTTTCTATGTTGAAAATAAATTAGTTGACACTTATTTATTTTTTAGTACCAAATCGAGCTTAAAATATTCCACATTTTTTTAATCAGAATTTTTTTTGGGTGTTCCTCTGTCTAAGTGGGCGAAGTTAGGATCAAGCCCGAAAAAAGAGGTGTGCAATACATCATAAACACTGTTCTGAAAAACTGATCAATAATATTTTTAAAATGCTATTCACCGTTGCAGGAGGGGTGCGTCCAAAAAACAGACTTTTTGAGATAAATCAGGCACTCCTCTTATTATTTTATCCGAAACATATTAAAAAAGTCCCCATGCCTGATAAAACAACTTATCTTTCTCTCATCTTTTTACAATACATACAATATTATCCTTGCATTTTTCTGAAGACCCCGATATTAAATCCATAGAAGTAAAAAAATTTGTCGCTATCTTACCGCGGCATTGTTCAACAGCATTTTATCAATAATCCCGATCGCAAAATCGGACTTTGAGGTTTTGGTGGATTGATGGGTTATTCTAATTCTGCGGCTTTTTGAGGGCGGGACTATTGATAAAACACTATTAGTTAGATCCAGCAAGTGCGACAGAAAGGTATTAGAAACTTTTACCCCAATTTGAACCAGGCCCTCTGATTTAAGAAAAAGCTAAACATTTATCTCAATATGGTAGATAATGGAGTCTTAGCCATTCCTTATTAAAGTGAGGTCAGAATGACACAATATAAGACAAAAGTGCATGTTGAGTTAGTTAAATGTGATGATAATATTGATCATGAGCCAATAAAAAATAATGGCGGTGCGCTTTCAATGACAATAAGCGAGTACAATGCCATGAATATCGATATGTGCGAAAAATTAGTATTATCAAAAATTTACCTTACAATGCGAGATGCAAAATCACAGCATTTCAGCGCAATGTCAAAAAAAAGCCATAGTTTTGTTTAAACCCCCAATGTGCAAAGGAGTAATATATGAAAAAATTGAAATTGTTTTTAATCTTTAATGTTATAATATTACCCATTCTTTTTATTTATAATGCATTAGCCTATGCAGATCTTATTAGTTCTGAAGAATGGGAAATAAGTATTGATGTAGGTTATGGACAATGGACATTAAAAGAAAGCTCAGACGCCTTTATTACCACGGATGGAGAGTGGACTTATGTTTATGGCGGAGAGAATGTTAAATGTCCTTTTGCAAATGCAACAGTTGAAATATCGGGGCAATCTTTATCATTCATAGCTACAGGCACAGCAACTGCATCTATTGTTTTTGCAGGCTATAATACATCAACTTTTACATTAAATGTTAACGGAACTACTTCAGATAACTCTGGAAATGGAAATTATAGCATTTCTTTTGATCAATCAGGTTGGCCGTCAACATATTCAGGAAATTGGCAGGGTAATTTTATAAGTGGCGGTGGAATAACAACTACTATATTAAACACTTACTACCGCGATTCTGACAGTGACGGTTATGGAGACCCAGAAAGCCCATTTGAAGCTGAAGTTCAACCTTCAGGATATGTCACAGACAACACCGACTGCAACGATTATGATTCAAGCATTCATCCTGGAAGTACAGAAATCAGAGGTGACAGTATTGATCAAGATTGCAATGGTAGTGATTTATCCAGCTTGAACACATACTATCGCGATTCTGACAGTGACGGTTATGGAGACCCA
>Ga0208900_1000219_pt1 | contig 35942 bp, 29 predicted proteins | sample AntAceMetag02UKK_FD_184763 | JGI IMG/M metagenome (GOLD analysis project Ga0208900, IMG submission 184763) | Saline lake microbial communities from Ace Lake, Antarctica - Antarctic Ace Lake Metagenome 02UKK (SPAdes) (version 2) | ecosystem: Environmental > Aquatic > Non-marine Saline and... | reverse complement strand
TTTTACAGCTATTACGATTGATTCTTGCTCGTTAATCTTTATAAATCCTGCGTCACCCATGGTTTTTAAAATATGAAAATTTGCCCATTCTCTACTTGTAACGTTTGCCTTAGCTATTATTTTAGGCCCAAGAATCTTAGTAAAATAAGCATCAACATGAGATTGGAAGCCCTCTTTTGTTATAGATACTTGCGTAATGTTTTGTCCTGTATCCAGTATTTCTAGATCAGTTACAAATTCAGTCGCGATCTTTTCAATTTCTACTAGTCCTACGGATTCGAAATTTTTTAGATTTCTAATAAAGGGGACCAGATCATTTTTCCCATCAATTGTTTTGTCATTATTTATATCTGCTCCAGTTGAAACTTCTTTTAAATAAAAAGCTTGAGATTGATTGTTCGAATGTTGAATTCCTGCCATGAATTACTCCTATTTAATAGTTAGCTTCCCAGAGTTTATGTTAGCGTGATGAGTTTAATCTAGTATCCGTCCAAACCGAAAAGACGGTCGCATATATTGGTAAATACCTTATTAACAAACTTATCGATTCTATCCATTGTTTTACTTTCAAAAACAGGAGTTAAAATGCGAACAGCTGTTTTATCTACCGCTTTATCAAATTTTGCCAAAGAAGGATTTTCAAAAATAGCACTTGCAATAGAATTGAAAGGACTACGAGTCTCTTCATCTAAGTTTAAACTTTGAGTGATTGGTTGTCTGCTTGATATTAATTTTGTTTTCATTAGTACCTCCAAGATTTAGTCAATTTAATAACTTATCGTATAGGAAACGAAAGAATCCCAATTTTCTAACATTTTCCAGGTCTTTTCTCGTGTAAGTATTAAACGGTAATGTTATAATTTTCTCATACTCATATGAATATATTTATTACGTTTTATAATCTAGATAGTAGCCGAACTTTGTTTATTTCTGCGGGCTTTTTTTTTACAAGACATCTCCTAGAGGGGGATGATTTATTTATATCTCAAACTGAAACAAAAGAAGAAGTAGAAAAGATATTTTCAGAGATTCCAGCGAATACAAACCGAATTTACTGTACACTAAACTATTCCTTTGAAACAGAATTAATTGCGGATTTTGTGGATGATAGATGGGTAATTGGTGGTCCTGAAGCAGTCGAAATTATTAGAGAGGGGACCTCTCCCCTATTAACTCGATGTGAGCTTACAGCAAAAAGTTTTGAGTCTATGTGTGAGGTGCCACCAAGTACAAAATTCACCTATTATTTTGAGGATCTAGTTGCTAAACTGAATCCACGTGCTGTCAGTTATCCCTGCGCGATTGGAAGTGGGTGTTATTGGAATAACTGTACCTTCTGTTCTTTTCATTTATATTCTGGGGAAACTTCCTATAAAACGAAAGCAAATATTACCGAAATAATTAACAATCTAAAACCCTTGTCTGTTCCCTCACAGGTACATACCTGTGTCTCATCGTGTTCCTCCAAAGTCCTGGATCAACTATTAGCAGCCAGTGTTCCAGATGGTATTATATTGTCAGAATTTATTCGTGCAGATGAAGATATTTTAGAGTTTATAAAAACTACAAATCAAACTGCTTTTAAAAATCATTTTGCATTACTAGGTATGGAAACTTTTTCCCAATCAGTATCAGATCGATTGAATAAAGGTGCTAGTGTCGCTAACTATCTATTGCTGTTGGAATATATTTTATCTCGCGGTGGATCGGTTGCCCTATATATCATGACGTGGATTCCCTTTGTTGATGAAATCATTGTGAATGAATCTCTGCCTGTTATTAAAGAGCTTGAACGGATTGTATCGAAATACCCGAAAGAACGATTTAGTGTTATCAATAGTGGCGAAGTCTTATGGCCTACGGAAGAACTCGCTCAAAAAATGGGAAATGGCCTTAAAACTTATAAGAGCTTCAAACATATGTATGGTGCATTGATAGAACCAGGATCAACTATCGCAAAGAACAACCAGCTCATCAATCAAGCATTACAAGATTCGTCTCTTCCTATTCGTGGCGAAACCCTAAAAATGACCTATTCTAAGTTATAAATACCTTTTAGCTGGGGAGAAGTTACCCGCAGGAATATGATAGACGATTATCTTGGTAAGTTAAGTTTTCTGGCTATTATATAAAGCTCGTATATATTTTTTTTCATTTTAATTAACATAAGACTAATCTTTATTTGGTCCATTTCTAAAAGGAACTCAACACATTCAACATCAGTAAAGAATGATTGCATTATATTTATTGTGTGGCTTCGATTTTCTAATGACATGTGCTCTAGAATAAGTGCTTTATTTTTTAATTTGAGTTGATTAAATTCACGAATAGCATTTTGCATAGCGGCAGAGTTCCTCGTGTCCTTATTTCTATTAGGTATTTCAGAGGACAAAAAGTATACTTCATAAATTGAAAGAAGCTTTGTGCTAAGTCTAGCTATTTTTATGTTGGTGTAGGAATAGGGTTTTATTTTAAGATAAAAATTGTATAAACGTAATAAAAGATCCTTTTCTTTTTTATTTTGATTAACTGCTGCAATAATTTTGTTATTCATAAAATATCCTAATAGTTTATTTGCTTTATTAATGTATCGTATTTAATATGAAAAAATCCCAAGGAAAGAATGCTTCGTTTTGAATTGTGCCCCTCCTAACAGAAGGGGTTAGGCTTGTCCTGCGTAGCTCACAGCGAGCAGTGCGAGCCTGGAAGAGCGAAAAAGGAGGAGGTCGGTTTACCCGATCTTTACCCGTTTCAAACTCAATGAATTAGTCACAACCGAGACGGAGCTCATGGCCATGGCAGCACCGGCAATTATTGGGTTTAGGAAGCCAAGTGCTGCAAAAGGAATTCCTAAACTATTGTAAACAAATGCCCAGAATAGGTTCTGGCGTATTTTTCGCATGGTTGCTTTTGAGAGCTGAATAGCCGACACAATTTTATTCAAGTCACCCTGAATAAGCGTGATGTCAGATGACTCCATTGCGACATCTGTTCCAGTTCCAAGTGCAATCCCGATATCGGCAGTTGCTAGGGCAGGGGCATCATTAATCCCATCACCTACCATTGCCACTTTTTTCCCATCGGCTTTTAGTCTATCTACTTCAGCGGCTTTACCGTCTGGTAATACTTCAGCTAGTACATTTGTGATACCAACCTGATCTGCAATCGCTTTTGCTGTACGTTTATTATCGCCAGTCATCATATAGACATTTAGGCCCATATCCTGAAGTGATTTAATGGCTTCAGCTGAGTTATCTTTTACGGTGTCTGCAACAGCAAGAATTCCCGCTAATTTTCCTTCAATGCTCATTAGCATAGCTGTTTTACCCTTTTCTTCCAGGGATGAGATTAACGCTTCATGCCGTTTAATTTCAACACGTTGTTTTTGCATAAGTGCTCGTGTTCCAATAAAGATTGTTTGATTATCGACAGTGGCTGAAACCCCTTCACCGGGAATACTATTAAAGTTTTTTGGAGCAGGAATCTTTCCAACCTTTTCTTTAGCAGCTAAAACAATAGCTTCCCCTAAAGGGTGCTCTGAGTTGTTCTCAGCACTGGCCGCAATACGAAGCATATCTTTTTCTTCAAAGTTTTTATCAAGTACTACAATATCAGTAAGCACCGGCTTCCCGTTTGTGATTGTTCCGGTTTTGTCTAAGACGACAGTATCTATTTTATAAGCTTGCTCTAGGCTTTCTCCGCCTTTTATGAGTATTCCGTTTTCTGCACCTTTTCCGGTTCCGACCATAATTGCAGTTGGTGTAGCTAATCCTAATGCACATGGGCAGGCAATAACGAGTACTGCGACTGCATTTATAATTCCAGCATTAATGTTTCCAAAGCCGAATGCCCAAACAAGAAATGTAATAATAGCGATACTTAGAACACTGGGTACAAATATGCTTGCAACTTTATCTGCTAAATGTTGAATCGGGGCTTTACTCCCCTGAGCTGCTTCTACTACTTTTATTATATGTGCGAGCATTGTATCTTTACCAACCTTGCTAGCTTTAAATCTTAAGCTACCATTTTTATTAAGTGTCGATCCGATAATATGGTCTCCCGGTTTTTTTTCGACTGGAATACTCTCTCCACTTATCATGCTTTCATCAACTGCAGAGTTACCATCAATGACCTCTCCATCAACTGGAATCTTCTCTCCTGGACGTACGATAATTATGTCGCCAACAGTCACCTCTGAAATATCAATATCAATTTCCTCATTATTTTTCACAATGCGAGCAGTTTTGGCTTGAAGTCCCATTAGTTTTTTAATGGCTCCAGACGTTTTGCCTTTGGCGACTGCTTCTAAATATTTGCCAAATAGTATTAAGGTAATGATTATGGCAGACGCCTCAAAATACAGCTCATGTGTTGCGCCAATTGGCATTTCCTTAATAAATCCGTTATAGAGACTAAAAAAGTATGCCGCACTGGTTCCCAGTGCAACCAGTACATCCATGCCCAGACTCTTAGCCTTGATATTGTGATAACTATTTCGGTAGAATCGGAACCCAATTATAAATTGAACGGGTGTTGCAAGGATTAGCTGAAATAAGGGATTATGCAATATTGGGACGTTGATTTTAAATATCATAGAAAACATTGCCATGACTAATGGTGTGCTAAGGATTCCCGATGCAAGAAGCGAGATTTTTAATCTTTTCATCTCTTTTTCTTTGTTGGCACCCTGCTCATCCATGCTTTGATCTTCAATCCGCGTAGCTTTATAACCAAGATTGCTGATCATTTTTTCAATAGCTTCTGCTTGAATGATTGATTCATCAAAATTAACCGAGAGTTGCTCCGACGCAAAATTAACTTTAGCTTTCGCTATTCCTGGCATCGCACTCAATGTTTTTTCAATCCCCATGGCACAATTCGCACAGGTCATTCCGTTGATTAGATATATGTTTTTCACAAAAAATTCCTGCCTTTCTACTATAGAATTATTGGATAGCTTTAAATTAGAATGCTTTATTTCGAAAGTTCTTCTTTGATCTTATTATATTCGCTTTGACTTAACTTGCCTTTAGCATAACGTTTTTTTAGTATATCCATTGCACTTTCATTGCGCCTATCCAATAAGGTGCGTCCACGGTTTCCAGTAATAATAAAATAGATGAGAATTGCAACAATAATAATGAGTAGTAACCATATAACAACTCCTTCATGCATAAAGCCCATATCATATGACATCATATTCGGATACATCTGAACCACTCCTTTCAATAAAAGCCTGGAACAAATAAATGCTATTCAGAATAATTATAGCATCCCTGTAAAGAGGGCTGTTTATAAAAAACTTGCTTCAGTAACGTTTGCTTTTTTATGTATTACCGCTGCATATGCTCCGTATATATTTATTTTTCAAGAACAAAGGATGTTTAATATGCTTTCCTGTTGGGTAAACCATATATATACTAAAATCAATTGCGGTAGAGTATATATCATGTGGGGAGTGTTATGCAAAATAAACAGGTTATAGAACTAATCAATCAAATCCGATCCGGTGATGGGAAGACTGCTACTGAGCATCTGAAAACCTATGATGGGTCTTTGGATACAAAGATTAAAATATCTTGGATGCCATTGATGTTTGCTGTTATGGAGTGTAATAAAGGTCTAGTTATTCAGTTAATTAAAAAAGGTGCAGACGTAAATCTTAAAGATGAATATGGGTGGAGTGCTCTGTTGTTAGCTAGCTGGTTGGGTCATAAAGATATTGTAAAAGAGCTTGTTCAAGCTAATGCCAATGTTAATAATATCGATACGTATAAAAGATCTGCTGTTTTGCTAGCTGCGAAACGGGGAAATCGAGGAACTGTTAAATATTTAATTCGTAAAGGTGCAGATATTCAGCAACAAGATATCCATAATCGAAATCTTTTAATGTTTGCAGCTTGGGGCCGAAATAAAAAATTAGTACAGTATATATTAGATCTAAATATATTTGATATTAATAAAACAGATCTATTAGGTTGGCAGTCGGTCATGTATGCAACGAGTGCTAAAAGCAAAGCAGTCGTTGCCCTATTATTAGATAATGGATCGAATATTGATATTTCTAACAATATGGGGTGGACTCTTCCGATGATTGCAATTGCGAATGCTCCCATCGGCTTATTAGAATTACTAATAAAGCGTGGTGTAAATATTAGAGCAACTCAAGATCCCAATGGTTTTACTCCACTGATTATATCAATAGTTGAAGCAAGGAGGGATATGATAAATCTCTTATTGGAGAATGGTGCGAATATAAATGCAGTTATTGGTAAACTTGGGTTTTCAACATTAATGCTTGCGATTGGAAATGGCAAAATGAGTATCATAAAACATTTGTTGGATAGAGGCGCAGATGTAAATGTGTGTTCTAATACTCAAGGGGCAAGTCCATTAATGATTGCAGTTGAGACTGAAAATATCGAAATTGTTAAATTATTATTAGAAAATGGAGCTAATGTATCTTACAAAAATCAAATAGGACTTTCTGCTATGACATTTGCTATGCTAAAGAAGAATAAGCCGCTCATAGAGCTCCTGGGGGGATATGCGAAACAAAAACCACCGTCTCTAAATGTAATGGAATTATTTAAGCATATTTCGCATTAACGAAACATCAAGTTTTGTACACATAGGATCAGTTTATCAATTATCTGAATAGTAAAAACTACAGGGCCAATTAGATAAAACTTTGCCTGAGATTCAAAAAAAAGATTATATTCACCACAAGTTCTGGATGTAATAGTATTTCCCGCTAATCTAAGATTACGTTGTTCCGCGTATGCTTTTTTCTGAATATTTAATCATTACGTAAACTTTTACTGGATTTGTTTTTTTTGTCGGCTATAATACGGTTAACTAGATACTAGGAGGTTTTTATGAAAATTGGGTTTATAGGCTTAGGAAGAATGGGATTTAATATGGTCCAGAATTTACTTGATAAAAAACATGAAGTTGTGGCTTTTGATATGAATGAAGAGGTTGTTAGTCAGATTGCGAATGATGGTGCTATAGGAGTAAGATCAATAAAGGAAATGGCATCAGAATTAAGCAGTCCAAGAGTTTTCTGGGTAATGGTTCCGTCAGGTAAACCGGTTGATATGGTGTTTTCTGAAATAATGAAATATACAGAAAAAGGAGATATTATAATTGATGGTGGTAACTCTAAGTATACCGATTCGGTTGCTCGTGAAAAGGAGCTTTCGGAAAAGGGCCTTAACTTTTTAGATGTAGGTACCAGCGGTGGACTTGATGGCGCACGAAATGGTGCTTGCATGATGATTGGTGGTGAGCAAGATATATTTGCTTCCATTGAACCAATTTTTAAAGATATGTGTGTTGTTGATGGATATGGCTACGTCGGTGAAGCAGGTTCTGGTCATTTTGTGAAAATGGTTCATAACGGTGTCGAGTACGGAATGATGCAGGCAATTGGTGAAGGGTTTGAGCTTCTTGAAAAGAGTCCGTTTAATCTAGATTTTAAGGACGTTTCAAAAATATGGGCCAATGGATCGGTCATTCGAAGTTGGTTAATTGATCTTATTCATGAAGCGTTTACACAAGATATAACCTTAAAAGAATTTGATGGGCCTGTTGGTGATTCTGGTGAGGGTAAATGGACACTTGAAGCAGCACTAAATTATAAGGTTGCAGTTCCAGCTATTGCGGCATCAGTTTGGGAGCGATATCGATCAAGAGAGTGCTCCCCACTAACAGATAAAGCAGTATCTGCAATGCGAGAAGGTTTTGGTAGACATGTGAGTGGGAATAAACAGTGAAGGGTCAAATCGAAAACTTTGCAATCGTCATTTTTGGTATAACAGGTGATTTAAGTATACGAAAGTTATTACCTTCACTGTATGAGTTAGCAAAGCTAGACAAATTTGCACCCAATTACCGTATAGTCGGTTTCGCCTATGGAAGTCAAACGAGTGAGTCGTTTCGCAAACGTGTCGGTGCTAGTTTTGATGAAATATCCCCGGGACTCATTGAAGACAGAATTCATTTTGAGGATTTCTGTAGCAAGATCAGTTATATCCAAGGCGACTTTACTAAAGAATCTGATTTTTTGAAATTAAAAAACGAGTCTGAGGCTTTTAGTAAGGATAATAACGTATGCGATAACGTATTATATTACTTAGCAGTACCGCCTGACTTTGCTCCCAACATAATTAATAATCTGCATGCGGTGGGAATGAGTGGTGTTGAAGCAGACTGCACGGGTTGGCGAAAAATTATAATCGAGAAACCCTATGGAAGAGATTTAGAATCAGCTAAGAAGTTAAATGAAATAGTAGCAAAAGGGTTTAAGGAAAGTCAAATATATCGTATTGATCATTACTTAGCTAAAGAAACCGTGCAAAATATATTAGTATTTCGCTTTGCAAATGGTTTGTTCGAGCCCCTTTGGGATCGAAATTACATTGATCATGTTCAAATTACAGTTGCTGAAGATTTCGGAGTTAGAAATAGAGGTGCTTATTATGAATCAGCAGGGTTAATTCGTGATATTATTCAGAACCATGCACTACAGCTATTAGCATTAGTTGCAATGGATCCACCGACAGATATACAACCTGATTATGTAAGAGATGAAAAGGTAAAGGTTTTTCGAGATATACGTAAAATGACAAAATCAGAGGTTGCTGAGAATGTGGTGCTCGGACAGTATGACGGTTACACAAGCGAAGTAAATGTAGCAAAAGATTCGCGTACGGAGACCTTTTCTGCTATCAGATTTTTTATTGATAACTGGCGATGGCAAGGGGTTCCCTTTTATATTCGTGCAGGAAAGAATTTGAAAAAATCCAGTACAGAGATTAGTATTCAATTCAAATCACCACCACTAAATTTATTTGGTATGGAGCAAAAACAAATACCCATTAACCGTTTAAATATCATCATTCAGCCTGATGAAAAAATATGTTTAGAACTTGGAGCAAAACGACCAGGAGACAAACTAATTCTTGACCCACTTGTGATGAATTTTGATTATAAAACCTCCTTTAGAATGGAGCGCTTATCTCCATATCATCGATTAATATATGATGCCATTATTGGAGATCAAACCCGTTATGTTCGGAAGGATGGAATTGAAGAATTGTGGAAAATTGTAGATAAAATAGAGGCAGGAATAGACGATAACCGTAAAGTTTATCCATATCAGCCAGGAACATGGGGCCCAGCGGAATCCGATTCATTGCTATCTAAAACTAATCATAAATGGAAAGAGCTTTAGTGTGAAAAAATACTTTAAAAAATTTGTAATATTAGTCCTTATAATTGCTTTGTTTATATTACTAAAGATGTCAGGCCTTGGTCAGTATTTAACGTTTGAAAATTTACAGAACAATAAGGAGTTCCTATCAACATATGTAACAAATAATTATTTTGTAACAGTATTATTGTATATTCTGATATACATCGTTGTAACGGCATTCTCGGTGCCAGGCGCAACTATTCTTACATTGGCTGCGGGATTCCTCTTCGGAGCAATATTTGGTTCTGTATTCGTCAATATTGGGGCAACAATTGGTGCAAGTTTCGCTTTTTTATTCGCCCGGTATTTATTCGGAACGAGTCTTCAAGAAAAATACAAAGAACAGCTTTCCAAATTTAATAGAGAATTGGAAGAAAATGGCTACAGTTATATGTTAACACTTAGGCTAATTCCCATATTCCCGTTTTTCTTAATAAATCTTTTAGCAGGTGTGACAAATTTATCACTTAGAACGTTTGTTTGGACAACATCAATTGGTATTTTGCCTGGATCATTTGTATATGCGTTTGCAGGTAAGCAGCTAAATACAATCAATTCAGTTAAGGATATTTTTTCGACACAAATATTGCTGGCATTTGTCGCATTGGGTGTTTTTGCGATGGTACCGACGATAATTAAAAAAATTAAAAAAGAGATGAATTACGAGACCTCTCCGCCTCAACAAGTTCGGCACCTCCCCTGTTATGGGAGGTTCAAACACAAGAACTTTTGGCTCCCCTAACAGGGGAGCTGTCAGCGATAGCTGACTGAGGGGTCCTGGAATGGTTGAGTGTCGGCCAAATAAAGGAGAAGAAATATGAAATATGATTACCACGTAGTAGTTTTAGGTGCTGGAAGTGCCGGTTTAGTAGTTGCTTCAGGAGCTGTATCGTTGGGCGCAAAAGTGGCTCTAATTGAAGCGGATAAAATGGGCGGTGATTGTTTAAATGCAGGTTGTGTTCCGAGTAAATCATTTCTTAAAAGCGCTCATTTTGCGGGTGAAATTACAAATGCTGAAGAGCTTGGATTAAACGCAAGTATGGATAAAGTTGATCTATCGAAGGTCATGAAAAGAGTGAAGCAAGTTATAAATGATATAGCACCCCACGATTCAGTAGAACGCTATGAAAAAATGGGAGTGAAAGTATTTTCTGGCCAAGCATCCTTTATTGATAAGCATACAGTTCAGGTTGGCCAAACAAAATTAACAGCAAAACATATTGTGATTGCTACCGGATCGGAACCGGTTGTGCCACCAATTAAGGGTCTGGATACAATTAATTATCTAACAAATCGAAACATTTTTGATTTGAAGGAACTGCCAGAACATCTTATTGTTTTAGGTGGTGGACCTATTGGCCTGGAATTGGGGCAAGGGTTTGCTCAACTTGGGGCGAAAGTCAGTGTTATTGATATGAATGATCATTTGTTCGGAAAGGATGATCCAGAAGTTGCCCCTATACTGGAAAAACAGCTTCAGCAAGATGGAGTAGAGCTCCTGATGAAGTCTAAAATACTGGAAGTCAAAAAGATAAAAACAGGTATAGAAGTAATCATTGAAAAAGATGGCAAACAGTCGAGTGTTATTGGTGATCAAGTATTAGTTTCACTGGGTCGTAGACCTGTATCTAAAAATTTAGGGCTCGAGAAAGTTGGTATCCAAACTGATAAACGAGGTTTTGTAACAACGAACGCTAAACTCCAAAGTGCTATTAAGCATATATATGCGTGTGGTGATGTTACAGGGCCATATCAGTTTACACACATGGCTGGTTATCAGGCAGGAATTGTAATACGAAATATTGTGTTTCGCATGGGTGCTAAGGTTGACTATAGCTCAGTTCCATGGACAACCTATACGAAACCAGAAGTTGCTCATGTGGGATATACAGAACCATGGGCAAAGTCACTCGGTTTGTATCACGATAAAGTCCTTGTAGATCTTAACGAAATGGATCGTGCGAAAGCAGATAATGATACCAATGGGTTTTTGAAGCTAATTCTTAATAAAAAAAGTATTATTATAGGTGCTACGTTTGTTGGTGACAAAACAGGAGAAATGATTCCGCTTGCGACACTTGCAATTAAGCAAAAACTTAAAGCGACTGCTTTTTTAGGCATGATATTTTCATATCCAACAGAAGCCGAAATATTCAAATTTGCTTCACTTGCTAAAGTAAGAGAAGGATTTAAGCCATGGCAGAAAAATCTAATACAGAAAATTTTATTAAGATAAGGTGGGTGACAGAATGAAACAAAACAAAATAGATGAACTATGTATCAATACTATCAGACTATTAGCAGTTGATATGGTTGAAAAGGCGAAGTCTGGACATCCTGGGCTACCGCTTGGTGTTTCCCCCATTGCATATACTCTTTGGGCAAAGGTTATGAAGCATAATCCCAAAAATCCAAATTGGGTGAATCGAGATAGATTTGTACTCTCAGCTGGTCACGGGTCTGCTATGTTATATGCACTATTACATTTAGGTGGGTATGGACTTCCTATGGATGAATTAAAGCAATTTAGACAGTGGGGAAGTCTTACTCCAGGGCATCCAGAGTATGGCCATACAAAAGGGGTTGAAGTGACTACGGGGCCACTCGGGCAGGGATTTGCAAATGCTGTTGGGATGGCGATAGCAGAAGCGTATATTTCTGAGCAATATAACCAGAAAGATAAAAAAATTATAGATTATTATACATATGTGATTTGTGGGGATGGCGATTTAATGGAAGGGGTCAGTTCTGAAGCAGCTTCAATAGCTGGTCACTTAGGCCTTGGTAAATTGATTTGTATGTATGATGATAATAAAATCTCGATAGAGGGCGAGACGGGGCTAGCGTTTACGGAGTCGGTATTGAGACGGTTTAAGGCTTATAACTGGCAGTTACTAGAAATTGATGGCAATGATACCGATGAGCTATTAAAAGCTATTGATGAAGCAAAAGCAGACGCTAAAAGGCCAACCATGATTAAAGCAAGAACGCATATTGGTTATGGAAGTCCTCATAAACAGGATACAGCAAGTGCACATGGTGAAGCACTCGGAGAGGAAGAAATAAAACTAGTTAAGAAGAATTTTCATTTCCCGGTAGATGAAAGCTTTTATGTGCCTGCTGAGGCGAAACAACAGTTTAAACTGATTTCAACTGCGGGTAGTGCCTATGAACAAGAATGGCAGCAAAGATTCAGGGAGTATAAAAAGGAAAATCCAGAGCTTGCAGACCTATTTAGTAGTACCCTAAAAGGAGAATTACCACTGAAGTGGGATAAAAATTTACCTGTTTTCAATGAGGCTGATAAACTTGCAACCAGGCAAGCTTCGGCTAAAGTTTTAAATACCTTTGTTAAAACTTTGCCGATGTTAGTTGGAGGCTCTGCTGATTTAGCTCCGTCTACAGGCACCTACTTGAAGGGCTATTGTGATTTCGGTCCAGATAGTTTTGGATGTCCCAACTTCCATTTTGGAGTACGAGAACATGCGATGGGAGCTATTTTAAATGGAATGGCTCTCAGTCAACTTTTAATTCCATATGGTTCAACTTTTTTTGTGTTTAGCGACTATATGAAACCAGCTATACGTTTAGCAGCGCTTATGAAAATTCACTCTATTTTTGTATTTACCCATGATAGTATTGCCTTGGGTGAAGACGGCCCAACACATCAACCAGTAGAACATCTAGCGATGCTTCGTGCAACTCCAAATCTTAGGGTTATTCGACCAGCCGATGCCAATGAAACAATAGAGGCTTGGCGTATTGCAATAACTAGCAAGAAACCGACTGCACTTGTTTTAAGTCGTCAAAAATTGCCTGTGTTAAGCAAGGCTAAATATCCGATAGAAAAAGGTGTTTCCAATGGGGCATATATATTAGTTGATAGCAAAAAGAAACAGCCGGATATTATTCTCATTGCTAGCGGATCGGAAGTGTCATTAGCCATGGAATCGTTAGATTCTTTAACTAAGAATGGTATTGATGCGCGCTTAGTATCAATGCCAAGTTGGGAATTATTTTCTGAACAATCCAGGGAATATCAAAATGAAGTGATTCCTAAAGCAATAAAAGCAAGAGTGTCAATTGAAGCTGGCTCATCCTTTGGATGGAAACAATGGCTAGGTGATTTTGGAATTAGTATTAGTGTAGATACTTTTGGCGCTTCTGCGCCAGGAGGAACCGTGATGGCTGAATATGGGTTTACAGTTGAAAATCTTCTTAAGAAAGCAATGCAAGTATACAAAGATGTCCAGACGGAAGGAGTCGAAGAAAATGAAAACTAATCCATTAATAGAGGTCCACAAACTAGGCCAAAGTATCTGGGATGATAATATTCAAAGAGGATAACTTTTAATATGCACTATATGTACAATCGGTATGTAAGCACGTCAGACTTATATAAATCAATTGCAGTAGAGATTCTGAAATTGGCTAATGAGTCAATTAAAAAGAAAGGAAAATTTACAATAGCATTAAGTGGTGGTTCAACACCAAAGAAATTGTATAAACTGCTTGCGACTGAAGAGTATCAAGAGAAGTTCCCTTGGAACGATACCTATGTGTTCTGGAGTGATGAACGATTTGTTCATTACAACGATCCCAAAAGTAATTATGGTATGGTTAAAGATGTCTTGCTAAATCATGTGCCTATTTCAAAAGAGAATATTTTTAGAGTACTTGTTAGCAAGCATAATGCTAAACATGCTGCCGCAGAGTATGAATTAACAATTAAGCAAGTACTCGGAGATCAAAAGTCCTTAGATTTAGTATTATTAGGACTTGGATTAGATGGGCATACTGCTTCTCTTTTTCCGAATTCAAGCGCATTAAAAGAACAGAAATTGTGGGTAGTAAATGTTGTGCCAAAAAAAGCAGTTCCTTTGCTTGAACGAGTATCATTTACTTTGCCAATCATAAATAATGCCTCCAATGTTTTTTTTCTAGTATCAGGCAGGGATAAGCGAGGAATTGTCTCTGAGATAATTAAATCTTATCAAAAAAAAGGAGCAAAGAAATATCCAGCTGCTTTAGTAAATCCGCATGGTGAATTAAAATGGTTTACAGATTTTGAGCTTGAGAAATAAATGGAGGTAAATATGTTTAGTAAACCTAGAACTATTTCTTTTGTAATACTACTTTTAATGAGTATGGCTTTTTCAAGTTATTCAGCTTTATGGACAGAAGTATTATCAGAGACAGTAATCCATACTGAAAAAGCAGGAATAATGTTAGCTGCGGTTAATTATGAGAAAATTATAAAAGATGCAGAAACACACAAAAAGTATAGAGAAATCTTGCAGTTTTTATCTATATATAATCCAAATGATTTACCGAGTAAAAGTGCAAAGATGGCGTTTTGGATAAATGTTTATAATGTCGCTGCAGTCAAAATGATTGTAAATCATTATCCGTTAAAAAGTATTCGAGATAAAAGTGAGTTTTTTACTTCAGTTTGGGATAAGAAGATTATAACGGTTGGCGGGATTGAATATTCTCTAGGACACATTGAACACGAGATACTTAGAAAAATGGGGGAACCAAGGGTTCACTTTGCTATTGTTTGTGCGTCTTTATCCTGCCCGGACATTCGTTCTGAGGCCTATGCTCCGGATCTCTTAGAAGAACAGTTAGAAAACCAAGCTCTTAGCTTTATAAATAATCCAACAAAAGGATTGAAGATATCAACTAAAGATGGGCTCATCGAGGTGTCTTCTATTTTTAAATGGTTTGAAAAGGATTTTAAAGATAAAGAGGGTGTTGTTCGCTTTATTAGTCAGTACAGCGGCCAAAAGCTGAATTCGTATAAATTGAAATACTTAGACTATAACTGGGATTTGAATTCCTTATAAACTATACGGTTGTTTCCTCTAAATTATCTGGTGGGTCCTGTATATACGGATACATTCTTATCTGATTATTTTTTTCTGTTAACGTTTTATTAGTATATACTCGACTAACATCAAAAAAACTATTATTTATAGTGATATCAACTCCCGGATAGATATCACCAGAAATAGATAATTTTGGCGAAGATGCTATTTTAGATGCAGCAGTTAAGAGTTTGTGCAAATCAATCAGTTGATTAAGTTCAACTATTAATTTTTCTAATTCACTCGTAATTTGCTTATAAACAACGGTGATTCTTGCAATAGAGTCTTTGTCGAGATCTGTCTTCCCGTCAACAGTATCCACTACCTTTTTACACTGCTCATAGGTCTTATTTTTATTTATATAGATTTCTTTTTTTTCTAATATCATTTTATCAATTTTTTTTAGCCTATGTTTGCTCTCTTCCGTAAAACCTAATATTACATCTGTTTTTGTGTGATAGTTTGATCCAATTTTGTTTGCTTGAATAAGATGTGTCGCTTTAATAATCCCACCAATGATAACGCCATCCTCTTCTTCGCAGAAAACAGAATTGCCTGCTTCAACGTGCGTGTTTATAATTGCTCTTTTAACATGGATATTGTTATTAGCTTGAATAGTGCCGCCTTCTATAAATGTGATATGAATATCTTTACCCGATTTAATTAAGCCATGATCACCAGCGATCTTGCCTCCATGGGTTGTAATGTTTCCTTTTGCAGAAACTTCTGCATGGTGAATATTTCCATGAATTGTTAAATCACCTCCAGCATTAACTTTAAATCCAGAGCGTACATTCCCGGTGACAAGTACATTGCCATCAAAATCAATATGACCAGTTGAAAGATCAACATCCTTGATTTCGAAATAGGGGGCAACTTGAATTGTGTCTTTAATTAATTTGGGATATCCCGAAATAGTGGCGTTTAGTGATAACCCATCTTCGCCTGAGCGAATGTTTTTTCCTGCTGTAATTATTCGATGACGCCCTTTCTGACTTTTTATCTCAGATCCGGTAACAGAAATACCGGGTTCACCTTCGGTATACATGGTGATTGATACTAAGGGATCACCTTCATTGACCATATTTATTTTGCCTCTACTATAGTGGTTGATGGAGCCATCCTCTTCCTCTATCTGCTTCATGTCTTCAAAAAGTATTGGATTGAAGAAAAATTCTACTTCTGTATCCTTCCCATTGATTGGTGGTTTTCCGTAAGCAACAATCAAATCTCGATTAAACATCTCGTTTTCAATTATGTTTTTAATGATTTCTTGATTGATACCATAGATGACATTTTTTGCTTTAAGGACTTCCAAAATATGATTTAATGAGAAATTATTTTTTTCAATATCTTGCGATATATTAATGTGAGCCTTAAGCTTATCATCGGTTAGCCATATTGAAATTTTGTCAGAAATATTTACTGTATCCATTTTCTTCCCCACAAAAATAACTAGGATCGCACTAAAATTGGATCAAGTTACTATGGTTTGAATATAACAATAAAATGGATGTTTTGTAAAACACCTTGCGTTTTTTAGCCACAAGGTGTTTTACGAATACAGACGATATGTTAAAGCGTGTTGCTTTAGAAGTACAGTTTTGCAGCACCAAACCAGCCATCAGTAAGTTTATTCCACTGATATCCCCATTCGATCGCTAAGTTCATGAAATTTGCACCAATACCAAGTTGGTACTCATAGTAGTCCCAGTTATTTTTTTCTGTAATAAAATTTGGTTGAGCATATCCCTTGCTTGAAAACATGATATAGAATGGGTTAAATACATAAAAGTCACTATCAAACATCCAAGAGAAACCTATCCCATTTTTAGATAAGCCACGTCTATATGCAAGACCAATGCCGAGTTCTACAGTTGCAAATTTAGAAGCACCACCTGCAGCGATGTATCCGTTATAGAAACCAATGCTCCCGGAGCTGTCTCTGAATTCATCATAGTGGATTCCCATTAGTCCATATGGAACAACAGCAGATCCTTGGCTTAGCAATGCGGTTCGACTGCTATAGTCAAAAGAATATTTATCGATTCCACTAACTTTTAGCATACTAACGTCTAAGATGCTGAGGTTTTTCTGCCCATAAATACCAACGAGTCCTCGGTTTTCATGTTGATTCGGATAATTGTTGAATCCGTAATAGATATCAAAGAAATCATAGGGATTAAATTGTGGAGACCAAGATGTTAAGGTTCGAGAAGTCTGAACTTGATCAGGATGGAAAATTTTTCCAACAGCATTTCCGGCAATACTATCGACTAAACTATTTAAAAAACCACCTGTACTCTTTGACTGGTAAGAATGCGTCTGTAGTTTTTCAATAACTAGAATATTAGATTGGCTAAGAATTAATCGATACAAATCTGATGCCATCAATTGATTAACTTTTTTATTCTCAAATCCATAGGATGCATTCAATATATTTTGCTCGATGAGAAGAAAATCGTTTTTATCAAACGATGTATTGAAAGTGCTAGATCCAACAAGATAACCATTATCATCTAGCACATCTGCTGTTTGAAGTAAGCTGATAAGCTCATAGCCAGTAAAGTTTTTTGAATACGCTTTGCTTAATTCTGTAATTTTAACGATATCACCATGAAAGTAACTGATACCAATTTCCTTATCTATGATATCGGTTAAAACAAAACCTCGTTTAGTAATTAGCCGTTTTTGTATGAGGCTTTGATAACTTTCAACGGCACGACTTTTTGCGTGTAAACTTAACCATCCATTGAAATCACTCGGGTTAAATTTTTTCTGATAGAATTCGTTTTTAGAACCAATTACTTTCGTATCAGTTTTATACTTACCACCACTGTCTGTGGTACTCGAACTAGAGGACGAGCTGCTTTTTGATGTTGTATCAATTTTTTGTTCCTGATCTTTTAGTGCACCAAATCCAATACTAATACTAAAAATAAATAAAGTGACTATTCCGATATTTTGTTTAGAGAAACTCATGTTCTGCCTCCTTTATGTTGTTAATTGAATCCATTATATAAGCAGATAAAAGGAATGAACAGGGAAATTTATTTGCTACTATCAAACCAATCGGATGGTGATTGTTTTTGTTTGCCTATAAATTGGGTATATTGAATGAGCCGCTCATAGCTTTTATTACTTAATACATGCTCAATGGCACAGGCATCATTATCTGCTGTTTTTTTATCTAGACCTAGAACGTTTACAAAGAATGTCAGAAGTAGATCATGTCTTTGTTTTATTTTTTCTGCAATGTTTTTACCACTAGTTGTTAGCTGTATATCTTTACGAGTTTCGTGAATAACTAAGTCCTTTTTTTTCATGTTTTGTATCATTTCAATAACTGATGGTGGTTTTATATTTAAATGTTTGGCAAGATCGGTAACACGTACTTCGGTATTTTTCCCAGACATAATGAGAATTGCTTCTAAGTAATCTTCCATTGCGGATGTAGGTATCATAAGGATATTGTAGCATAAATAATATATTGTGGCTTGACACAAGCATTGTATGTTATATAATCAAATAGCAGTTAGTTAGGCATACCTAACTAACTGCTAGGAGAGAATATTTATGGAAATAACCTTAGATGAATTAGCAAATGGATCAAAAGCAGAAATAGTAACGATTAAAGCAATTGGTGAAATCCGACGCCGTTTACTGGATATGGGTGTTGTTAAAGGTACACGTTTTAAAGTTTTGCGTGTTGCTCCACTTGGTGATCCAATTGAGATTCATATTAAGGGTTTTAATTTATCCCTCAGAAAAGAAGAAGCCAAAACAATTTATGTGAAAAAAATAGGAGAAATAGGTGATGGAAAGCCGATGAACAGATTTTGCAGAAAAAGAAGGGGATTTCATGGGGGAAAATAAAACAATAACGGTTGCCTTAGCTGGTAATCCTAATAGTGGGAAAACCTCCTTGTTTAATGAATTAGTAAGTGGAAATCAAAAGGTTGGAAATTGGTCAGGTGTAACGATAGAAAAATATGAAGGAACGATAAAGCATAAAGACTATATTATAAAAGTGGTGGATCTTCCTGGGACATATTCATTAACCGCGTATTCACCGGAAGAGTTACTTGCCAGACATTTTTTGATAGAAGATAAGCCGGATGTTGTAATCAATGTTGTGGATGGAACAAACATTGAACGAAACATGTATTTAACATCACAATTAATGGAGCTAGAGTCAAATATTATTGTGGCACTTAACATGTTCGATGAGGTAGAAAAATCCGGGAATAAGATAGATATAAAATTATTGCAACGGCTAATTGGATCGCATGTAATTCCCACATCTGCGGTTAAAAAGACAGGCATAAATTCATTATTGGATCACGTGGTGAGAGTATATGAGGGGGAGATAGTTATTGCGAAAAATAAACTATCCTATAGTGACCGTATAGAAGGTGAAATTGAGAAGATTAAGGATGTCCTTGAATTACAGCGAGAATTAAAGGATTGTTATGTTCCGAGATGGCTGGCAGTAAAATTACTAGAAAATGATCAGGAAGTGTATAAGCTTGTAAAAGAGTATCCTGTTTGGACAAGGGTTGAGAGAATCCTCCTAGACCTTATCGATGCCTTAGAAAAAGAAGACAGTGACGATGCTGAAATCATGATTACTGAAGATCGTAATGCGTTTATTCGAGGAGCATTACATGAAACAGTTATCTATGCTGAATCAAAAAAGAAAACACTCACAGAGTGGATCGATTCAGTCATAATAAACCGTTTTTTGGGATTACCAATATTTTTATTTATCATGTGGTCAGTATTTCAATTCACATTTACTTTGGGCGAGGCACCGATGGGTTGGATTGAGTCCATGTTTGATTATATATCAGGAATTGCAGTAATCGTTATTCCGGAAGGAATCCTACAATCGATAATCGTTGATGCTGTTATCTCAGGGGTAGGTGGTGTCATTGTTTTCTTGCCGAATATACTGCTTTTGTTTATTGCATTATCATTTTTAGAAGCGACAGGCTATATGGCTCGAGCAGCGTTTGTTGTAGACAAAATAATGCATAAAGTCGGACTACATGGTAAGTCATTTTTACCAATGATTACTGGGTTCGGATGTTCGATCCCAGCTATGATGGCTACTAGAACATTAAAGAACAAAGGGGATCGGCTTGTGACAATGATGATAATCCCCTTTATGAGCTGTGGTGCAAAATTGCCGGTATATGTCTTATTAATAAGTGCTTTTTTTAAACCATCAATTGCTGGGAATGTTTTGTTCGGTATATATCTCTTTGGTATTGCTGTTGCAATTTTATCTGCGAAATTGCTGAAGAGTACTCTTTTTAAAGGTGAATCAGAGCCATTTGTTATGGAATTACCACCATATAGATTGCCCACATTAAAGTCTATATTGATTCAGTCTAAACATAAAGCTGAAATGTATTTAAAGAAGGCTGGGACTATTATTTTAGCTGCATCAATATTGATCTGGGTTGCAAGTAATTATCCCTTTAGTGAAAGTATTGAAACGAAATACAGCCAGGAAATATCAATAGTTAAACAAGAGCAGCTCTTAAACGAAGAAGCGAAACAATTTAAGGTCAACGCACTAGAGTTAGCGCAGGCGTCAAAACAATTAGAATATTCATTTTCTGGTCGAGCAGGGAAATTAATAGAACCGCTAATACGTCCACTTGGCTTCGATTGGAGAACTGGCATCGCAATAATTACAGGACTGGCGGCTAAGGAAGTGGTGGTTTCAACACTTGGTACAATTTATTCCATGGGTGAGGTAAATGAGGAATCAGTTGATTTAGCGACAAAATTGCAGGATGATCCAAATTTTACAGCAGCGACCGCAATGTCTTTAATGATATTTGTTTTGTTGTATATTCCATGTCTAGCGTCTATTGCTGTTTTTAAACAAGAAGCTGGATCATGGAAATGGATTGGAATATACTCAGCCTATGCAATGTCAGTTGCATGGATCGCTTCGTTTGGTGTGTATCGTATCAGTTTATTGCTTGGATTTGGTAATTAGTTATAGGAGAAGTTAATGTTCGAGATTTTTGAAATATTAGTCGTAATAATTATGGTAATAGCTGCAATTTACATTTTATTTCGTAAACCAAAAACAAAAATAGATCCTGATAAATGCTCCGGATGCACTTGTAATGGCGGCGTGTGTGATAAATAGTTTATTTGACTCATAAATCAGCATGTTTTAAAATAAAGAAAAAGGGTACACTAGATACATAATGAGTGAAATAAGTTCGTATATTAATAACACCACAAATTCAGGATTACTTAACAGTATGTTTAGTGTTGACCAGGCAAAAACGAATTTTACGACACCATATAATAGTACAAGTAATCTTTTGTCTATGAGCTTTGGCGGAGCAGAAAGTACTTCGAGTGTTATGACGTCCTTATTAAATGCAAAGACCGAAGCATTAATTCTCTCTTCGACAGGATCTAAGTTAAGCGATGTATATACTGAGCTAACCAATGCAGGGTTTGAGGGTGAAGAAGTAGAAAATTTCGTTGCAGCATCTCAAGCGCTTGATGAGGGTGCTATTACGGACTATGTTGAAACAGCTAGTGATATTAATGAAATTGGTGGCAGAGACTTAATGGTAGATTGGGTAAATAAAGCAGCTGATTTACTGAATACAGACACGGCTAAAGGGCTTGATTTCATAGCTGAGACACAAGCATTATTAGCTCAGGAATATGAAGCAACAGATGACCAAACACCGGAAGAACAAAAGCTAGAGAGTATTGAATCGATAATCTCCGAATATTAATCTGATTTTTCAGCACAGAAACTAATCCATGTTATAATCAGCGCATGCAAGATATATGGGAACCACTTACACAAGATTCTGTTCTAAATACAGTTGAAGCTATTATAAACGAGAAACTCAGCAACCTGTTTCTTCAGCGGAATAGTTATATTAACCGAGTTTATGAACTGAAGAAAGCTAGTGGCGAACGAATAATTGCCAAATTTTATAGACCAGGACGATGGACTAAAAAGCTCATTCAAGTTGAGCATGATTTCCTAAAAAAACTATCTAGTATCGAGTTAAACGTAATAGTTCCAAGTACCTACGGAGGGCAGTCGGTATTCGAATATGAGGATATATATCTAGCGATATTTCCGTACAAAGGTGGTAGAGCTCTGGACGAATTTGATAAGGACTCCTGGCAAGAGGTAGGGCGCTTATTAGGACGGATGCACAACATCGGTTCAACATTTCACAATTCAGAACGAATTAAGTGGGAACCAAAAATAGCCACACAGAAAAGTGTTGATTATTTGATAAACAATAATCATTTGCCGGCAGACTATGTGCAATCATTTCAAAATATCCTAAATGTATTTTTCCAACGAACAACAAACACCTTTAATAATGAATCGTTATTTCTTATTCATGGCGACTGTCATAAGGGCAATCTCATTCATAGGCCTGGAGAAGGAACATTCATTATTGATTTCGATGATATATGTATTGGGCCAGCGGTTCAGGACATTTGGATGCTTTTGCCAGATGAACCGGAAAAATCTGAACAAGAAATCAGCTGGTTCTTATCTGGGTATGAAGTATTTCGGCCATTTAATCGTAATTCCTTTGATTTAGTACCTGTACTCAAAATTATGCGGATGATCCATTTTGCAGCTTGGTGTGCAATGCAGAAGCATGACAAGTATTTTGAAGACCATTTTCCAGACTGGGGAACAACTCGCTACTGGAATTCACTCATTAAAGATATTCAATCCTTAGCTTATAACATCCAGATATAACAAAAAACCCGAACAAAAGTCCGGGTTTTCTTCATACTAATAATTGATAACGGAGTGCTATCAGTTATTAAAGTTGTTCAGGTTTTACAATTGAACCAAAATTTTCTTTAAGCACTAGCAATGCTTTTTTCTGACTTGCCATTGCATCAAAGTACTGTTGAGGAACATTTGCTCCTTTACCATATGCATCAACTTGTAGATCAATACGGTCTACGATTTTGTCGATATATAAACTGAATTGCATGTTGTATAGGTCTACAGAGTATTCTTTGCTTATTTCAGCAGTAAATAGTTCTTTAAGATCTTCATATTTTGGAATAGTTCCAATTGGTGTTTTGATTCCGCCAATAACGCCATGTACATTTAGAGCTAACCATTTTAACCAAACTTTTACGTCTTTTTTCTCACCAAGAAGACCTTTTCCGTTGCTTCCTCTTGACGCATGAGTTAAGAAATAGTTAAGTCCAGCCATTGCAGGTGTTTCTTTAATTTTAGGATTTTCAAAAAACTTGATTTGAGCATCCATATAATCACCAGGTAATCCAGGATTAAATGGAAGATTCGCCCATGGCGCACGCTTAACACCACTTGCACCAACTTCTGTAGCAGTTGCAGCAGATACAATATTTGCACCGATTGCAACACCGTCAATTATACTATTAGCAACCCATACAGGAGGCATAGTATCAGCATCACGACCACTGTAAGTAAATACTTTTGTATCAACTCCATTTGGATCTTCATTTGAAGCTTCATCAAAGTTGCTTAAGTCTGATCCGTGAACAGTTACACGTGCATTTGCATGGGAAATAGGAATTTCTTTGCCGTCTTTAACCATCACCGGAATATCTTTTTCATTCATTTTTGTGAATTCCCAATCACCTTCATGGTTAAATCCTTTTTGAGGAGTTCCTTCTAGTCCATCATTCACATAACGAGGGATCCCTTTGTCATCGATTAATACATTAGACCATAGTGCTTCAGTATCATCACGATGTCTGATAATTTTCATTAGTTCTGGATCGCCTTCTTCATTAGAATCAGCAACGATTGCAAAGATACCACATTCAGGATTGATTCCACGGATTGTTCCCTCTTCACTAATCCAAAATTGTGCTAAATCATCACCAATAAACTTTGTTCCAGCCATAGCAGTTGTCGTTTTCCCACATCCACTTGGAGCTGCCCCAGCTATCCATGTAGCAGGAATGCGTTTATCTTCGATTGCAGTAATGAACATATGCTCTGCAAGTTCTTTTCCTCTATTTTGATATACGGCTCTGTTTACGGCGAAACGGTGGTGTCCTTTTTTAAGAAGCAGAGTATTCCCTGCATAAGTACAACCAATACTGTAAGTTGTTTCATCTTCAAACTTATTTCCATTTAAATCCATAAATATTCTAGCTTCTGGAAGGTCTTCAGATGTGTTTGTTCCTTCACTGTGCTTGTTTGTGAAAAAGTAACCTTTGTCAGCAACATCAGCATCAAACGTGTCATAACTATTTCTATACAGAATACGAGCGTTGTCAAAAACCCAAGTAGAACTACTGATATTAAGCGCTGGATTTGCAACAGGACAACCAGCAGGCCCACGGCTGATAAAGCCAACAAACATAGTTTTGCCCTTCATGATACCGTTCATTTTTCTATCTAGTTCTGCAAGTCCTTCAGATCGATCCATTCTATTTTGTGAACCATTAATTTCTTGTCCAGGTTCTGCTAGGTAATAGGTTTGTTTTGTTAAACGTCCTTGTTCCTGAGGCAGATCATAGTGGATTCTATGTTTTGATTTATTATAGTTTGGAAGTTCTGCTTCCTCACCTTTTTTTAGTGCCTGATCTTTAATGTATTTAATATCAGCATCAGTTCCTGTATAGATAAAAACATTATCTGGATTATATGTTTTGCATGCGTCTGCAATTCTTTCGATTACTGCGGCAGTCTGAATTTTAGATAATTTTTCTAAATTGCTGTCGTCTAGTTTTTCAGCCAGTTGCTCAATTAGCTTTTTAGAAGTATCTCCCTTTTCTCGGATAGCAAATGGAACCGTTATTGTTTCACGTTTAATTTCCGCAGAGTTACCTTCTATTGTTACAGTGCTTTTGTGTGTTGTCATAGTTTTCCTCCTATTTTTTTATTTTGATAGTTGCAAACGTATTTGCAAACTTAATTTATTTGGTTGAATGCTTCGTGTAGTGTTTTATGTTTAGAGTTATCACAGTTTACCTATTCTACTAGAAAAAGTGAAAGTGCGAAACAAGAAATTTAAGAACGTACAAAATCATAGCATTTCAATAGAGTATCGGGCATATCAAATATATTAAAAAAATATAGCACAAGAAATAGGGTGCATATACTGTTATTCATGAGCGTGGACATTTGTTAGATATTGAGTCCTTGTGCTTAATAGCTCATTGTCTTCCCTTATATAAAAAAAGCCCTCTGAAAAGCGGGCTTTTTTTATAATAAATATTTTTTGTAGTTTATTGAATTTTAGCTAATTGATCTGGCGTAACTATATCTCCATATTTTTCACTAAGTTCTAGCAATGCTGCTTTTTGTCTAGACATTTCAGTGAAGTATGCTTCAGGAACATTTTCTTCTTTCCCGTATGCTTCTACTTGCATATCAATTCTTGCTATAATTTTATGCGTATATAGACTAAATTGTTTGTCATATAAGTCTTGCGAATATTCTTTATTTATTTCAGAAGTAAATAGATTTTTTAAATCATCAAATTTTGGCAATGTACCAATTGGAGAAGAAATTCCGCTTAGAACATTTTCATCATTAAGTGCTAACCATTTTAACCATACTTTCACGTCTTTCTTTTCACCAAGTAGATCAGATGATTTGCCACCTCTAGCCTCATCAGTTAGGAAGTAGTTTAATCCTGCCATTGTAGGCTCTTCTTCAATTTTGGTATTACCAAAAAACTTTATTTGAGCATCCATATAATCTCCGGCTAAGCCTGGATTAAAGGGAAGATTTGCCCAAGGTGCACGTTTTACACCACTTGCACCAACTTCAGTTGCAGTAGCTTTAGATACAATATTTGCACCAATCGCAACCCCTTGAATAATAGTGTCAGCTTTCCACACAGGAGGCATTGTATCTGCATCACGACCGCTGTATGTGAAAATTGTTGTATCAACACCATCTGGATTATCAGCAGAAACAACGTCATAGTTTGCTAAACTTGCGCCAGCTACAGTAGCTCGAGAATTGGGATGAGACATAGGAATTAATACGGGTTCTCCATCTTTTTCAACAATAGATCCAAACTTATCTCGTTGAAACATAGCAGGATTTCCTTTTGCATCTTTTGTTTCATTTATCCAAAGACCTTGATAGTTTGTACCTGAAGCTGGATATTCACCCAGTCCATCATTAACATATCGTGGTGTGCCACTTGGATCAATTAGAACGTTTGACCATAATACTTCGTCAGTAGCACTATTTCTAATTACATCCATCAACATTGGGTCCCCTTCTTGGTTTGAATCTTCAACGATGGCAAATACTCCATCTTCAGGATTAACAGAGCGAACTTTACCATTTTCTATCCACATTTGAGCTAAATCGTCTCCAATAAATTTTGTACCAGCCATTGCTGTTGTTGTTTTTCCACAACCACTTGGCGCAGCTCCTGCAATCCACTTAGTACCAGATAAGCGATGGTCTTCAATCGCGGTAATGAACATATGCTCGGCAAGTTCTTGCCCTCTGTTTTGATAAATTGCTTTATTAATAGCAAAACGGTGATGACCTTTTTTGAATAGAAGTGTATTCCCCGCATAAGTAGTCCCAAAACTGTAAGTAGTTTCATCTTGGAATCGATTTCCATTTAAGTCCATGAAAATACCAGCATCTTTAAGTCCTTCCGGAGTATTGGTTCCTTCACTATGAATATTTGTAAAATAATATCCCTTTTTTGCAACATCTGCATCGAAACCTTCAAAATTATCTCTGTATAATAATCGTGCATTATCTAAAACCCAAGTTGAACTACTAATCCCTAATGCAGGGTTGGCTCCGTGACTACCGATAGGTCCTCGACTTATCAGGCTGACAAACATGGTTTTTCCTTTCATCATGCCAGACATTTTATTAGCAATTAAAGCTAGTCCCTCAGTTCGATCCATTCTATTTTGAGATGAACTAATTTCTTGACCAGGTTCAGCTAAATAGAATGTTTGTTTAGTTAATCGGCCTTGTTCTTGGGGTAAATCATGATGAATCCGGTGATTAGGTTTGTAGTTTGGTAATGCTCCTTCTTCGCCCTTTTCAATTGCTTGTTGTTTAATATATGCAACATCTTCCTTAGTTCCTGTATAAATAAAAATATTATCTGGTCCACAGAGTTTCGCAGCATTTTCAACTTTTGCTAGTATTTCAGGTGTTCCCATTCTTGCGAGTTTAGCAAGGTTTGAATTATCCATTTTGCTTGCTATGAATGCAACAGTATCTAAAATGCCTCCCTGAGTAGTGTCTACCTTCAACGTTAAACCTAGTGATTCTAATCTTGTATTAAGCGATTTTACTAAGCTAGCTGTATCTGTAGCAATAATTTTAGTCTTTAGTGTCATAATCCTGCTTCCTCCTTTAGAAATTTGGTTCATATCTATCTACCAGCTAAATTCTCGTAAGGAAAAAGCATAAATTGCAATGATTATTTATGGTGTATGTAATGTGTAAAAAACATTGTTTCCAATTCTCTGCAATTATTTCTATTTCTGATCGATATATTAATAGAAGGATTACAAAAAGGGGATACATGATGTTTCGAGGATGTAGTGCAAAAAAACCAGTTAAGCCTTATACACCAATAAATACAATGCAAAAGGCATCAGAAGTCAAAGCAAAAGATATGCCTAAGTACAACGATGAGTGTCGATATTTTTTGAATAAAGCGGGAATGCTTGAAACAGGTGGAAAGGCGATCAAAGCAAAATATCAGGATGTCATTATTGAATATGCAAAGAAAGATTTTATTGGATTTGTACTTTCGACATTTGAACTGGATAGTTCCATGAAAATGATTCTTGAAACGATGAACTTAACGAGTATGGAAAGGTCAACGATACAAGAAACGTTTGATCATATTGAGAAATATAATAACAAAAAACTAGCAAGAGGTCTAATTTCTCCAATACTATGGTTTCTTGGTACCCCACCACTCGTAATTTATGGATTAGAAGGTGCTGGGTCAGTAATTAAACCTGAAGATACTAGTGCTGATGAGTAATTAAACCCTTGCTGTACGTAGAGCTTTACTCATTACAATAGCGCCAATAACATAACATATTGGCATCCCAATTTCTTCAAGAATAAGCCCTAAATAATTGTTTTTTTCTCGGATATTCATTTTGTATGCCATATGGCCAGCCCAAGATTTAACAAGTGGTTTAATTAAGTGTGTAACAGTTTTATTTTTAGCCATATGTTTGACAACCGTTTTTGCCCAAGTATGATATCCCAGCATCACAAGGGGATCCACTCTTTTTCCATATTCAGCATCTGCTGCATAAATATCATCTGCTAAGTATCCTTGTCGGTGTAGTTCTGTACATAAAACAGTTCCACCACCACCACCGCCATCACCAGTGTCTCCATTGGGCCCTTGATCTCCGGACATACCATTACCATGACCAGTTGAATCAGGACCGGAGCTTCCGCCAGAACCACCTAAGCTTCCTTGCCCGCTTCCTGGATCTCCAGATGATACTGCATCAGCTCCAATTGTTCCGCCAGTATTTGAAGGAGTTCCGGATGTCGTTCCAATACTATCGCTATCACCAAAACCGAGGGCACTAGATATAGCGTGACCTAGAATACCTGTTATACTAACATCTAAGCCGGTTACCGCTGCTGCTACTGATAATCCAGTCGAGACTGCCCCCAAGCCAATTGCACCTAATCCTATTCCAATTCCAATGCCTATTGCAGTTCCGACAGGGTCTCCAATTGCATCACCAATTGCATCACCAATCGCGTCACCAATCGCGTCACCGAGAGCACCAAGGGCGCCACCAACACTCCATGCGCTTTCAGCGCAATAATTCGATAAAATATCAATTGCTAAGTTGTCTTTTACTTCCTGACTTAAGCCGAATGCATTCTCATTTACCGTACTCTCTATTTTATCAATGAATGTTTCCATTAAAGTGCCCGAAACACCCTCAGTGGATTTCATTTTTTCAGCACCTAAAGTTTCAACCATGTTGATAATACTATAAACCGAAGTTCCAAGAGTTTCTGCAATGTATTGACCGTATTCGGATGCTGAATTTGTAAAGACGAATTGATCTCCTTCTGCATATACAGCTGAACTATTGCTGTTAAAGGTAAAATCATAATCTTGAATATCTAAATTTTCATTACTGCTCCAGTCGAAACTATCGTTCGTTAGGTCGATAGTGCTAATATCTGTACCATTAGTATTTAATCCGAGTACAATATGTCCGGGATTTTCACCTTCTCCAGCTTTGCCATAGACCCCGACTTGATCGTTTGTAAATCCAACCGAGTAGAGTAAGTTCGCAGTAAAATTGGCAACATCTTCGCAGTCACCTTTGAGTTTGCCATCACTTGAAAAAGTTGCGGCCATACTGTCAAAATCCTGCCAGTTTTCACCTGTATCTGTTTGATATTCATAGTTATTGTTTGCCCATGTAGAAATTTCCTCCGCAACACTATTCGCAACGGATGGGTCAGTTTGTATTTTGCTTTCTAAATCATCCCAGGAGCTACAATTAAAAGTCGCAAGGTCTAATACATTGTTTGCTTCAATAAAATCCAGTGCTTGTGACCAGTTGGACGAATCAATAAAACTTGTAGGTGACTGTGGTCCATCAGCTCCTATTATTGAGATTTCTTCTCCATTGTTTAATCCAAGAGTAGTTTCCACGTCCTCTAGTTGTTTTGTATATGCGGAAACAATCTCGGTTTGTTGCTCATCACTAAGCCCTTTTAGTGTCTCTTGCAGTGTTCCAAGTTTTCCGTTTTCATTACAAAGATTTATTATGGCCTCATTACTTGGGGAATCGGCTAAGAGAGTACTTAGTTCAATAATATTTTCTTGGATCTCTTCCTGTTTTGCTTGATATGATTCAACTGCTAGTGTTAATCCAGCGAAATTGTCCTCTAATTGGTAGGATGGGAGAGAATTATTATTATTGTGCGTATATTCCCAGAGATCTCTTCCGGATATTTCTGTTTGGGTTGTTCTCCCATGGTCCCCGATGGATTCTAAATAAAAATGGTTATTATTACTAATTAATTCAGGCATATCTAGAGCCCCTTTATATGATTTCCTATAGTAGATATCGATAAAATCCTGTTGTTTCTTGTATCGGAATAATGGGATGTATTCGAAAAATACTATAAATACTGGGCTGTATAAGACTTCTTGCTTTTTTTAACTTCTTCAATTGTACCTTCAGCGACTACAAATCCTCCACCATCGCCACCATCAGGTCCAAGATCGATAATATGATCAGCAGATTTAATGACATCCATGTTGTGCTCAATAACGATAACCGTGTTGCCTTTACGAACTAATCGATCTAGCACATGTATCAGCATTTCAATATCTGCAAAATGCAAGCCCGTGGTGGGTTCATCTAATAAGTAGATTGTTTTTCCTGTTGAGCGTTTGCATAATTCCGATGCTAGTTTTATTCGTTGAGCTTCTCCACCACTAAGAGTAGTGGAACTTTGTCCCAAATGAATATAACCAAGTCCAACATCTAATAATGTTTTAAGTATTTTTTTAATCTTGGGAATATTATGAAAAAAGTTGTGAGCTTGTTCCACGTCCATTGCTAGAACCTCTGCAATGTTTTTTCCTTTAAAAGTAATTTCAAGAGTTTCGGCACTGTAACGCGAACCTTTGCATACTTCACAGGGAACGTAGACATCTGGCAAGAAAGCCATTTCAATTTTCTTTAGACCATCTCCCTGACAGGTTTCACAACGGCCACCTTTAACATTAAAGCTGAAACGTCCAGCTTTATATCCGCGGATAGCTGAGTCTTTAGTGGCTGCAAATAAATCTCGAATATGAGTAAAAACACCGGTATATGTAGCAGGATTACTCCGTGGAGTTTTCCCAATAGGGTCTTGATTAACTCGTATCACTTTATCGATATTTTCAAGACCTGTAATATCTTCGTGTTTACCGGGATGATCAACGGATCTGTATAAACGCTGAGCAACAGCCTTATAGAAAACTTCATTTATAAGCGATGATTTCCCACTACCGGAAACGCCAGTGATACAGACCAGCTTACTGAGTGGAATTTTTACGGTTACTTCTTTTAGATTATTCTGAGAAGCTTTAATTATTTCGATAAACTTTTTATTTTCAATCCGTTTTTTATTTTTTAAAATTGCGCTAAGTTCCCCATTTAAGTATTTTGCAGTAATAGAATCTGGGTGTTTTAACAGTCCCTTTAAGTCACCAGAATACACAATCTCACCACCATGTTTTCCAGCTCTTGGCCCCATATCGATTATATGATCGGCACAATGCATGGTTTCCTCATCATGCTCGACAACAATAACCGTATTCTCAACATCACGTAAATGCCTAAGTGTATCAATCAAGCGTTTATTATCCCGTTGATGTAATCCAATACTGGGCTCATCTAAAACATAAACAACTCCAATTAATCCTGTTCCGATTTGAGTTGCAAGTCGTATTCGTTGCGCTTCTCCTCCACTGAGAGAACCAGCTTTTCGGTCAAGTGTCAGGTAGCCTATTCCTACATTTTTTAAGAAAAATAGTTTTGATTTAATTTTTTTAATTAACTCATGTGCAATATGCTCATCATGAGCAGATAATTTTAAGTTTTCGAAGAAATCGAATAGTTGATTAATACTCATATGTGTAATGTCCGATATATTTAGATCGTGAATTTTAACAGCTAAAACTTCAGGTTTTAATCTTGCTCCATGACATGTGTGACAGGTTTCTTCTCTCATGTATCGACGCATATTAGATCGCATATGCTCAGACGTAGTTTGTAGATAGCGTCGTTTCAGACTATTGATTACACCTTCATATGCTCTGTTGAAATTAAGGTTGCCAGAAAATCCAGAGGTCTTATTTTTACCCATTTCCCAAGTCATCGAGACCTGTTCATTCCCAGTACCAAAAAGCATTACATTATATTGTTCTTCTGTTAGATCGTTTACTATAGTATCCAGGTTAAAGCCATATTTTGAGCCTACAGCTTTAAGCATCATGCCATAATAGGTATCATTTAGGTTAATCATCTTAGAAGTGGAATGACGAATCGGCAGATGTTTGTTTATAAAAATTAAGTCTGGTGAAAACTCCAGTTTTGCTCCCAATCCGTTACATTCTGGACATGCGCCATAGGGTGCATTAAATGAAAACAATCGTGGTGTGATTTCTGCAATATTTATTCCACAATCTGTGCATGCATAATGCTCACTAAATGTTTCTTCATGATCGGGGAATACGATTGTTGATAGTCCTTTCCCATGCTCAAGTGCAGTTTCGATTGAACCAGCTAATCGTTTCTTTTGTTCTTCGTTGACTGTAATGCGATCAACGACAATTTCGATCGTATGTTTAACATGTTTTTTAAGATCAATACTGTCTTCAACGTGTACGATTTGCCCATCAACTCTGGACCTAGAGAAGCCATCTTTGCGAATGGTTTCAAGAATATTTTTATACTCACCTTTTTTTTCTCGGATAACAGGAGCTAGAACCAAGATCTTTTTACCTTCAGCTTTTTTCATAACAGTGTTTATTATTTGAGAGGCGCTTTGTTTTTTTATGGGTTTTCCGCACTTAGGACAATGGGGAACACCAATATGAGCAAACATCAAACGCAGATAATCATAGATCTCCGTGACCGTACTAACAGTAGATCGAGGATTTCGACTAGTTGATTTTTGATCGATTGCAATCGCAGGAGGTAGATAATCGATAGATTCGACTTCTGGTTTCTGTAGCTGCTGTAAAAACTGTCTAGCGTAGTTAGAAAGAGACTCTACGTAACGCCGTTGTCCCTCTGCATAAATAGTATCAAATGCAAGTGAACTTTTACCGGAACCACTAAGCCCAGTTATGACGATTAGTTTGTTCCTAGGTATCTCAACATCGATGTTTTTGAGGTTGTGTTCCTTGGCTCCTTTTATAACGATTGAATCTTTGATTTTGTTCATAGTTCTGTAAGTATATCATACAGGTCAAGCCCTATATTTCCTTGATATTTCTTGCTAAATATTTATTTTAACTCTTATCTTTTTTTTGTATTTTATTCTTCCCTATGAAGAGATGGAAGATGTCACGAATATTGTGAGTGCCAGATAGGGGGATTGGCTCTGAGTAATAGTTCTTGCTGTTTTTACGAAAAAATTGCTTTCTATATAAATAGGGTTAATTTATAGAAACAATACGGCTGATATCCCAGCTTATATATTCATGTGGATTTGCTTGCTCAACATTTTTAACTTAATACTGTATTCGACTTGTTTAAATCAATGCTTAGTACAGATTTAGTGACCAGAACCAGCACCGGAACCAGCTCCAGAAGAGTCTCCATTTCCGCCACCTGCGCTGTCTCCGCCGATACCATCTCCCAGGCCGACAGCATCGGGTCCACCAGGTACTCCACCGTTTGATGGACCGACATCACCTCCTTGGGTATCACGTAGGGAGGATTCGGAGAAAGCGCTATACTGATATTCTTGCAAAATAGTTGTAATACTTTCTGTGTAGATACTATATTCGTCACTTAATCCTAAATCCAGGTCATCAGAATATATATCGATGTCATCATTAATCCGATAAGCATCATCTAAAATGCCTTGTGACTGCAACTCTGTTCTTATCAATGGAGAGGTTTCGCTACTTATTCCATCTATTTCTGAAAAAGCATCTTCTTCAACAGTGCCATTTATATAGTCATCAAGTTGTCCGTCAGAAAAATCAGTTGCAGCATCGCTTATACTTGTGTACTCAGGTATTGAGGTCTCCGTTACATTGTCAAGCAACTCCATGGCAGCTTCCCCACTAAGTTTTTGGGATCCACCATCTCTATGAGTTTGATAACCATAATAAGTATTATCTACTTCAAAGCCTACGGTCATATTTAATCTCCTTTAACTTTTAATTATATCGGGATTATTTTGATAAAACTTGTATCGATTAGTTTTGATATATTTAGATGAGCTGATAGAGCACTCGCAGAAAATAAAGATTCAGTTTACAACTGGACGCAAAGACCTCAGAATATTAAAAAATGCTAAGCTTTGAAATACAAAAAAATGCCGAAAATTTTATTAAATATCTAGTATCCAATCCATGAAATCATTTCGGTTTAACGCTGGATCAACTTTGTGAACTAATCGAAGAATATTATGTTGTGCTTCCATATATTTTTTTATATTGAATACTAATGAAATCTCCTTCTGGATTGTTCTGTTCTGTAGATGAATATCAACGAGTATTGAATTGGATGTTTCGAGTGGAGATTTTGTAAATGTCAGACTGACCTGGTGAAAATTATCATAAATGAATCTGTTTGCAATTTTCTCATAAATGTAGGAGGGAACCACTAATGGGCTATCTTTAGTTTCGATAACTGGATTTGTAATAATCATCCCGTACCAATTTGCTTCTTGAATTGCAATTAATTTATTCATATAAATATATCGGTAAGAACTATTAATAATTGCATCGATTTTCTACAATCCAATAGACCCTTTCATCTCGTCAAGTTTATGCTGAGCCTGTCGAAATAATCAAGGGGAGCTGGCAACATTGTTGCCAGAGGGGTCTGGAAAATAAAAAAGTACTCAAAAGTTGCGGTCTTTCATGTATAATCAAATAACACTAAAAAGAAAGCGAGAATATCATGGATAAACGAATTCAAAATCTGGCAAAAATATTAGTAAAATACTCCATTAAAGCACAAGAAAAAGAAGAAATAGTGATACGAGGGAGTTATGAAGCGAAGGATTTAATTCATAGCGTGTATGAGGAGTTGATAAAGGCGGGTTCCTATCCCAAAATTAAGCTTCAGATGCCCGGCGCAGCATATTCCTTCTATAAATATGCGAAGGACCATCAATTAGATTTTGTTTCTGATATCGATTATTTAGAAGCAGAAAAAATTGCTGCACTTATTGGTATCAAATCTGATCTTAATACAAAGGAGCTATCGAATATCGATCCTGCTCTGATGACGCGTACGCAAAAAGCTGGTGAGAAATTGAAAAAGCGAATAATTGAACGGGTTAGATGGAATGTTACATTATTCCCTACAAACGCATTGGCTCAAGATGCAGAAATGTCTCTTAGCGAATACGAGGATTTTGTATATAAAGCGTGTTTCGCAGATCAAGATGATCCGATTGCATGTTGGGAAGAGCTTTCAAGAAAACAACAGAAATTGTGTGATTTTTTTAATAAAGGAACAGAACTTCGTATTGTTGGACCAGATACTGATATTTCAATGAATGTGGGTGGTAGAACATTCATAAATAGTGATGGTACACACAACATGCCGAGTGGCGAAATTTTTTCTGCACCAGTTGAGGCTTCTGTTAACGGTCATATCTCCTACGATTTTCCAGTATGTTTAATGGGGAAAGAAGTAAATGGGGTGAGACTTGAGTTTAGAGACGGTCGAGTTGAAAATTTTTCAGCGACGAAGAATCAAGATTTTCTTGAAGCAATGCTAAATACAGATGGTGGCGCTAGGTTTTTAGGCGAGATTGGAATCGGAAATAATTTTGGTATTGATCGTTTTACAAAAAATATACTCTTTGATGAAAAAATTGGGGGATCAATACATTTAGCTCTGGGACAATCTTATGAAGAGTGTGGCGGAAAGAATGTATCGGCGATCCATTGGGATATGATTAAAGATTTAAGGCAAGGGGGGCAACTTTATCTTGATGGTCAACTTGTTCAGGAAAACGGGAAATTTTTAGTTTAATTATTTATGACAAATAAACAGAGTTGGGCAGAACGATTACT
>Ga0208900_1000217_pt1 | contig 36110 bp, 33 predicted proteins | sample AntAceMetag02UKK_FD_184763 | JGI IMG/M metagenome (GOLD analysis project Ga0208900, IMG submission 184763) | Saline lake microbial communities from Ace Lake, Antarctica - Antarctic Ace Lake Metagenome 02UKK (SPAdes) (version 2) | ecosystem: Environmental > Aquatic > Non-marine Saline and... | reverse complement strand
GAGAATCCGAGGTGGATGATACCATGAATCCGTTTTCCCCCCTGCATGATCCGGTCAACAGTATATATTTTGATGATCGGGCGCTGGGAGAAGCGGTTGATTTTGGTGTACTGTATAGTTGTGTTCTGCCGGGAAGCGGCAATATCCTGGGCGGCCAGGCAAAGGTGATTCGAAATTTTGCCCAAAACCGTCAGACGGCTGTCGTCCGGGAGTGCGGGTTTAAAATGGCCCTGGGATATAACCCAAGGGCTTCTGGTGCCTGGAAGGGCCCACGGCCCTCCACACGAATGGGAACTTGTGCCTTGTTGGAAAATTATTTTATGGAAATTATCAGAAAGGAAGCCCAGGCGCGATTTGAAAAGGAAAAGGCGGTATTTGACCTTTCGGATCATGAAAATGGGCCACACCTGGACCTGATTCAACGGGCCTATGACCTCTCCTTGTCCGATGAGCAGCGGGCTGTTTTAAAACTTCTCAACGGAGAAACCAATGCAAAGGTCCATGTTCACAAGGCCGATGATGCCCTGTACCTCATTGATCTGAAGACTCGATTTAACCTGAATGTAACAGCGGAACATGCCTGTGATATCGGTGAGGTTGAAATTTTTAATGCCCTTGCAAAAAACGATATTCCGGTTGTCTACGGCCCGGTGGGATCCTTTGATTATAAGGTGGAGCTTAAAAATGCCTCCTATAAACATGGGGCATCTTTGATGCAGTCCAAGGCCGATTTCGGACTCATGACAGACCACCCGGTGATCCTATCCCATCATCTCCGGGACTCTTTGAAATATTTTTTAATCCACGGGATGACCCCTGAAGATGCCATTTCATTGATCACCCATAAAAATGCCGCCATTTTGGGGGTGGACCATTGCCTGGGATCCATTGAGGCCGGAAAACTTGCCAGTCTGATTGTCTGGGACAAGGATGTTTTTCATCTGGCAGCATTTCCCCGGCTGGTCATGGCCGAAGGCAGTATCATCCGGGACAGGCGCTGAGGGGGCATTCCCATTTCCCCGGTTGGAGATATAACTATTTGATTTATCAAGATATTCTATTTTGTATCAATGGCTGGTGGCTGAATGAAATCAATGGGTTATATGGTGGGCCGGGAAAATGGGAACGCGCCCGGCGCTGACCGCTCCATTTAAAAAGTGGGGATCATGGGATTGCTTTGACCGTTGGGGGTGCGGTTTGGGTGACAGGCACCCCTAAAAAGAGAAGGCGTGCCTGTCCTCTTTTGCTCAAAGGCTTAGTGGGATTTAACCCTTGTCCATGCCTGGTCAATTATTTTGTTCTTTTTCCCAAGATCTTCCACAAAGTGAAGGGTGTTCATGATCTCGGGTGTTGGCCAGATACCTGTATTTTTTAGGTCTGCTTTGTTCAGATACGGGATTGCCGCATCATTGGGAGTTGCATATTGGTTGTAATTGGAAAGGGATGCCCCCACTTCTGGATCCAGCACCCAGTTAATCCATTTGTGGGCTGCATCAAGATTCGGTGCCTTTGCAGGGATGCACATGGAATCAATCCAGATCTCACTCCCTTCCTTTGGCACGATAAATCCAAATTTTTCAGGTTCCTTGGAAACGGTCTGGATGGCATCCCCGTTATAGACGATGGCAGCATCTGCAACCCCTGATATGACATCGTTTTTACCGCCAACCCCACCTTTGAACCCAAGACATTTATCACGTTTCTTGGTTTTAATCAAAAGATCCGTTGCTTCTAACAGTTCTTTGGGATCAGCGGAATTAAAATCATATCCCAGATAGGACAAGGCAATGCCCAACATTTCTCTCACGGAATCAATCAGGTAAAATGAGCCTGGATTTTTGGCAGGATCAAAAAGGATAGACCAGGATTTAACATCACTTTCCTTTAATTTGGCCTTATTGTACATCAGCCCAACGGTTCCCCACTGCCAGCCGACGGAATATTTATTACCCGTATCAAATGATATTTTGGTAAATTTATGCCCAAGATTCTTCATATTTGGTATTTTGGACTGGTCCAGGGGGGTTAGAAGCTTGAGGTTAATAAGACTTGGCATGATATAATCAGAAGGAATGATAATATCATATTGCCCCAGACCACCTGCCTGGAGTTTTGCCATCATCTCTTCATTGGATTCATACATGTCTAAATGAACTTTTATGCCCGTTGCTTTTTCAAAATTTTGGGGCATCTGTTCTTCATCCATGTATTCAGACCAGGTGAAGATCTTCAGAACCCCATTACTGCTCCATGCTATCCCGGGTAGAAGGATAAGAACCGCCAGAATCATAACCATTAATTTTTTCATCTTTTTTTCTCCGTGCTTTCAGTTAATCATGTGGATCTTTACAAGCCATTTTTAAGTACCCACACATATATTTTTCGGTATTCCACAGACATATTCCATTGATATTTATGGATTTTATTTTGAGGAATATATGCCCGGGTACTTACTTGTTGTTCACTTTTCTTGTAAATCTTTCCATGCTGATGACCAGGATGACCGTCACCAGAAGAACAATGGTTGAAAGTGCATGTATCTGCGGGGTGACAACTCTTCTGACCGCCGCATAAATATACAGGGGCAGTGTAACTGAATCAGGGCCTGCCATAAAAAAACTGATGACAAAATCATCCAGGGACAGTGTAAATGCAAGCATGGCACCGGCCACAATACCCGGTGTGAGCAATGGCAGGGTCACCTTTAACAGCAGGTATGTTGTGCTTGCATAAAGATCTCTTGCTGCTTCCTCAACCTCCTTTCCAATGCTCACCAGGCGGCTTCGAACCACCAGCGCCACAAATGCCGTTTGAAAGGTAATGTGGGCAATGATCATGTTCAAGAGCCCGGGCTCGAATACGGATGACAACATGCGTAGAGAACCAAACGCAACAACCATGGCTGCTGCAAAAATAATATCCGGTATGATGACGGGCAGATGCAGGATCAGGTCAAAGGTTGTATTCAGCTTCCTGGGCCATGGGAAGCGGTCCATGCCAATGGCAAGAATTGTCCCCAGGATGGTGGATACAACCGTCGATACAACCGCCAGGATCAATGTATTCCAGGCAGCATGAAGTATAAGTTCATTCTGAAATAATTTCAGATACCAGTCCAGGGTAAACCCTTTCCATACCAACCCGTATTTGGTATTGTTAAACGAAAAAAAGGCAACAGCCATAAGGGGAAGATATAAAAAAGCCAAGGTGGCGATGGCAGTGATATTGACAATAAGGTTTATCTTTTTCATAATAAATTAATATCCTTATTTCTTCTCTTATACAGATAAAGACTGTACATCGTCAAGACCATAAGGCTCATACTGATGGCAGCGCCAAAGGCCCAGTCGCGGCTTGAACCGAACTGCTGCTGGATAAGGTTTCCCACCAGCATGTATTTTGCCCCACCCAGAAGATCCGGTACAACAAACATGCCCATGGCCGGCACCAGTGTCAGAATGATCCCAACGGACAGGCCCGGAAGGGTCTGGGGTAAAATGGCATGCTTGAAAACCCGGGTATTGGAAGCATATAAATCCTGGGCCGCTTCCACCAGGGTCCAGTCCAGCCGTTCAATACTGGAAAAAAGCGGCAGGGCTACAAAGGGGAGAAACATGGAAACCATTCCCAGATATACGGCAAAAGCACTGGGATAAAGTGGCATTCCAGGCTCTATAAAATTGAAAAATGCTGCAATCTTTGCCGGGAGCATATCGGGTGCAAGAATCAAAAACCAGGCATAAGTGCGAATGACCATGTTGGTCCAGAAAGGAATAATGACAATGGTAAGCCATAGATATCGCGTTCTTTCAGGCTTTCTTGCAATATAAAAGCAAAGCGGATAAGACAAAAGAACGGACAGGACCGTGGTGACAAGGGCCACCCATACGGAACGCCACAGGATTAAAATATAATCCGGTGTCCATCCAAATATGCCGAATCCGAGCAGACGTTTATAGTTTTCCAGGCTGAATTCCCATATCAGCTGGCCATAGGCACCTCTGCTGGCAAAACTGACCAAGACCAGTATCAACCCCGGCAGAACCAGGAAAAAAATCAGCCACAGCATTCCCGGAGTCAGGAAAAAAAGACCCCGCTTGAAAAGTTTTTTTCCGGTAATCAGTTCCCCGTACCAGATCATGAGCTTATTCATAGAGCACCACTATTTCTTTGGGAGCCATATCCAGCCATACCTCATCTCCGAGCTTAATATCCTTATACGTGCTGGTCCGGATTCTGATGGGGCCTGGACTCAACCAGATATCCAGATTGGTTCCCCGGTAGATCATTTCCGTTACTTTTGCCCGGACAGCGTTTTTTTCAGGTTTTGTATCTGAAATCTTTATCCACTCAGGCCGGATGGCAATGAGTCCCTTTTCCCATTCCGGCGGTTTTTCCAGTTCAAATATTCCCAAGTCTGAATGAAACTGCCCATTGCGGTAAGTCCCCTCAATCAGATTGGCAGTTCCAAGAAATTCTGCAACAAATTTATTTCTTGGATATTCATACACTTCTGTAGGTGTTCCGAACTGGATAATTTTTCCATCCTTCATTACCGCAATTCTGTCCGATACCACAAGGGCTTCATCCTGGTCATGGGTGACCAGAATGAAGGTCTGTCCAAGCTTTTGCTGCAACCGTCTGAGTTCCACCTGGACCTGGGCCCGAAGTTTTGCATCCAGAGCGGACATGGGCTCATCCAAGAGAAGGATCTTGGGTTCATTAACAAGGGCACGGGATAGGGCAACCCGCTGGTTCTGTCCCCCGGAAAGCTGGTGGGGGTAACGGGTAGACATCTGCCCTAATTCCAGCATATCCAGTGTTTTTTTGACCCGTTTATCCACTTCAGGCCCTGGAATTTTCCGGGAACGAAGTCCAAATGCTACATTTTCAAAAACATTCAGATGGGGAAAAAGGGCATAGTTTTGAAAAACCGTATTGATCTGGCGTTTGATTGCCGGAAGCGCCGTAATATCTTCCCCTTCCAGAATGATTTTGCCGGAATCCTGCAGCTCAAGCCCCGCGATCATGCGAAGCAGGGTGGTTTTACCGCATCCCGAAGGCCCCAGCAATGTGAAGAATTCTCCGGAATGAATTTCCTGTGAAATATTCTGCACTGCTTTAATCTTGCCATAGGTTTTGTTGATCCCCTCCAGATATAATCCCTTCATGTCTGAAATCATCTTCCTTTTATTGTCAACGGTTGGTGCAGCAAAAAACAGGCGCTTTAAAATTCTCGTTTAAAATCCTTGTTTAAAGGCCTTGTCGTCTATGGCTTTCTTATATTCAGAATCCATCTCCATCATGTTGGAGGGGAATCCATAGGCGGGCAAACGTTCCATAAAGGGTTCTGCCGGAAAATTTTCCGGTCCCAGGACCCCTTTTCCTTTCCAGATTCTCTTGGACAGCAATTCCATCATGATGACGGGACCAACGGCTGTTTGGGCAACAACGGCCTGGCTGCCATATTTTTCCATGCAGTCTTCATTGTCCACCAGCTGATAGATATAAACACTTCTTTCCATCCCCTCTTTTACTCCCTTTACCCAGAGACCGGCTGACAGCTGGCCTGTCATTCGGTCTCCCAATTTTGCCGGATCTGGAGAACAGACCGCCACCACTTCCCTGGGTGACACTTCAACCCCTTTCACATTTACCATGTCGGTACTGGTCAGGCCCAGCGCTTCAAGAATTTTGAGCACCCGCCGCATATCCTTATCCACCCCAAATTTAAAGGTCACCCGTTTGAGCCCCTTGTCTTCAAAATACCGGGGAAACATCAACACCTCTTCATGTTCAATGTTGATGACTTCCTGGTCTCCGACGGGCTCGGGAAATCTGAATATTTCAGGTTCGGAAAAAGACTCGGTGACATACCAGCCCCGTTCTTTTTCCCAGACGATGGGGGGGTTCAGGCATTCTTCAATGGTGGTCCATATGGAAAATCCAAAGGCGATGTCAATGCCCTCAACCTCCATGTTGTCTGCATCCCGGACATTCAGCTCGTGGATCTCGTCAAAGAGATGATCCAGAGCGTACCGGGCAAACACATTGACCATTCCGGGCTCTACCCCGGAGCCGCACAGGGCCAGATTGTTTTTTTCCACCCAGCGGTCATGCTGGGCATACTGGACATCGCCCAGTTTAACCCCAAGGGTTCCATAGGGGTCTTCTTTGTCCCTGTAGGACATACTCATGGCCATGTCCATATATTTGGCACCGGTTTCAAGGGCGGCCTCAAAAATGGGCATATTAAAGAGGGGATCACATGCATTCATAATGAAATCCACATCATATTTTTTGGCAAGGGTAATGATCTGGGCCTTTTTGCTTGCATCAATTTCTTCCGCCGTCAGCCGGTCATCACTGGATTCTGCAACCACCCGTTCCGCTCGTTTGACGTTATAATCACAGACAATCAACCGTTCCAGCCATTGGGCATCTGGATCATTTTTTGTTGCAATTGATACGATGGCTTCACCCACACCACCTGCTCCCACCAGTAAAACTCTCATAAATCCTCCATAAATTATCGTAAAGACAATGGGCTGTCATGAACCAACGACATGAATACAAAAAATGCTGCTGTCATGGTGTCAGTCTATGGCAGTCCCCCACTCAAAGCTATGTTTCCCGTACTGCATGATTAGAGAGGTTTCAATCTTTTTGATTCCCTCTATCTTATTTATTTTTTCAAAAATCAGGTCGTTAAGGTCTTCAAAACAGGGCACAATAAAGTCGGCGTCCACGTCTGTTCCCCCGGTGGAAAGTACGACATACCAGAGTTCCTTGATGGCAACCAGTTCTTCCAGTACTCTGTCTTTTTGTTTTAAATCTATGTTGATTTTGAAGTTGCCAGCCACCTAGAACCCCAGGTCAAAGGGGTTGCTCATGGCGACAATCTGGATAATGTTTTCGTCGATAAGGCGTTTGAGCCGTGTCCGAACCGTTGACTCTGCGATTCCTATTTTTTTTGCAATGGCAATATTTGAGATTCTTCCATCTTTTTGAAGTAATTGGATCATCTGGGAATCAACTGTGTCGATTTGAATTTTATCGTTTCTCATTTTTTTTTAAAAGACCGCATTATTCTTTCATTTTTATTCTAAAAATAGTTTGTATTCGCAATATTTAAAATAACTATTTACACTTTAAGAGCAAATTGTCAAATAATTTATTGATTAAGGTTTTGGTATCTCAAAAACAATCCGTGTCGATACGCAAAAATTCATGTTTGCAAAGGGGCCCTTTGGCAATATGAAAGGTGTTTTGACTCAGATCCATGATAATACTGGCATTGGTTTGTGATGGTGCATCTCCTTTTTCTGACGCCGTGGGATGGGCACAGATGGAATTGGGGTAGTCAAAATGATCCTGTAAAATGGTTTTGAGCGTTTCAGAAGTGATATCCCCATTTTCTTTTTTCAGAAGTGTTTGGGCCCTTAGATCCCGGATCAGTGAATCCGGCCAGATGGCCGGGAGAACGTCTTTGATCAGTGGGTTGTAGGCTTTATAATGATTGGCATGGCTCAGGATGCCTGCTTCCGGATAGAGAATGTTGACCTGGTCAGGAGATGCTTCAATGTTGATAACCCCGCAATCGGCATGGCCGATGAGATAGTTTCCGGAAGATCCCCTTTGGGATTTCAAGACGGCTCCCACGGCTTCTCCCATGGTCGAGGCATTGAGAATCCCCCGCAAGATAACATGATAGGGAACCCCTAAACACCAGTTGTCTGAAACAAGGGCATTGGTGCACAGCCCGATTCCGCAGGAGTTGATTCCTATTTTGCCGATAATTCCCGCTTCAACAAATTGCAGAATACTCGGCCGGCCAGGCTGTTGGATTTTCAGGAGAACGCAGCGATCCCGAACGTCTGCATACCAGTCCCAGTTTTGCGCCATAATCACCTTTCGTTCCCGGGTGGACTCCGGGCAGGCTGCAAGAGAGGTGCAACAATGAGCACTGGCCTGTTTAACGGCTTTTGACAGGAATAAGAGCTCGCTTCGGGCATTCAAGGCAAGAATTTCTTCCAGGGTACACTTGGCACCGGCAGCGATTCCTTTCATTTCTTCCAGGATCTGCATGTCAAATGCACTGATATGCGCTAAAAATGAATTCGCTCGTTCAAGGGAGGCTGCCCAGCTCAAACCGGCGTTTTTTTCAAAGATTTGTTGATAGAATAAAATATTACCCTTGATCATTTGTTTGCACTGGGTGCCATATTGATGGCCCCTGTCAAATGGGTCCCCCTGGATGGAGATAATTTCAAAGCGGTTGTCGACCATTTTTGTCCTTTCTATTGGGTTGCCTTTATTGAATTTGCCACATGACAGGCAACTGAATGTCCCGGGTCACACTCAAGCAACTCAGGTCCTATGGTTTTGCATTTGGGTATTCGTTTAAAACATCGGCTGTAAAAGGCGCATCCTTCGGGCAGATGTCTCGGGTCCGGCACATCTCCGGTTAAGACAATCCGGTTTCGTTTGATATTGACCCGGGGAACAGGAACCGCAGATAGCAGCGAAATGGCATAGGGGTGCAGGGGGGTTTCAAACAGATCCCGGGTGGGGGCGATTTCCACAATTTTCCCCAAATACATCACCGCAATCCGGTCGCTGATATGCTTGACAACACTCAAATCATGGGAAATGAACAAGTAGGTAAGGCCAAACTCTGCCTGTAATTCTTTTAAAAGATTCAGTACCTGGGCCTGGATGGAAACATCCAGAGCAGAAACCGGCTCATCACAAATGATCAGTTCCGGGTTCAATGTCAATGCCCTGGCAATCACAATCCGCTGGCGTTGACCGCCACTGAATTCATGGGGGTATTTGTCCATGCAGGTTTTATGCAGTCCCACCCTTTCAACCAGGGACAAAACGCGTTCTTCCCGCTCCTTTCGAGACCCTATACCATGGATGCTCAAGGGTTCTCCGATAATTTTTCGGATGTTTTTTCTCGGATCAATGGAGCTGAAAGGATCTTGAAAAATGATCTGCATTTTTTTCCGGATATTTTTTAATTCACCGGTACTCAGGGAAAAAATATTGTCCTCTTTGAAAAAAACACTGCCGTCGGTGGCGGGTATCAGCCGGAGCATCACCCTTGCCGCCGTGGATTTCCCACAGCCGCTTTCACCCACAATTCCCAGTGTTTCTCCCGGGTAAATGTCAAAAGAAATTCCATTCAAGGCTTTGACAGCCGTTCTTTTTTTGGAAAAGAGTCCAAATCCGTCTGTGGAAAAATATTTTTTTAACTCATTGACACGAATCAGTGGTGTTGGCAATCCGATTCTCCCTCTAACGGTTGTAAAGATGACAGTTTACGTGGTGATTGTCCCGGGGGGTATGAGCCCCCGGGATTTCTTGCCTGCAAATATCCATGGCATTTGTACATCGGGGTTCAAAACAGCAGCCTGTCATATCCTTTAAGTCCTTCAAAGCCGGGACAGACCCAGGAATAATATGTAAATAATCAAGCTGGTTGTCAATTTGGGGAATGGCCTTGAGCAGGCCCTGGGTATAGGGATGGAGCGGATGCTCCAATATATTTTCAACACTGCCTTCTTCAAGTATATTCCCGGCATACATGACAATCACCCGGTCGCATATTTCCGCCACAACACCCAGGTCATGGGTAATAAACAAAACAGACATGTTCCGGGTGCAAACAAGGCCTTTGATCAATTCAATAATTTGTGCCTGGATGGTCACATCCAACGCTGTTGTCGGTTCGTCTGCAATCAGCAGTTTTGGATTGCAGCACATGGCCATTGCGATCATCACCCGCTGGCGCATACCACCGGATAATTCATGGGGATAGGCATTATAGGCTTGTTCAGGCGCTGGGATACCCACATCTTTCAGCATTGAAATCGCCTGGGTCTGGGCCTCGGTTTTATCGATTTTTTGATGCAGCAGCAAGGCTTCCCTTACCTGAAATCCCACTTTGAAGACCGGATTAAGACTGGTCATGGGTTCCTGAAAAATCATGGAGATCCGATTCCCGCGAATCTGTTGATACGCACGTTCATTGATGTTTAGCAGATCTTTTCCTTCAAAGTGGATGGCATTGCCATGGGCACTTGCCGTTTCAGGGAGCAACCCCATGATCGATAAGGCGGTCAGGCTTTTCCCACATCCACTTTCCCCGACAAGGCCGACAATCTCGCCGTGGCCGATTTCAAAATCAACATGGCGGACAGCTGAAAAACACCCCTCATGGGTGTTAAAAACAATGGATAGATCAGTGCATGATAACAGGGGGTCTGTGTGGCTTTGTTTCATTTAGGGGCCTTTTGGGTGGTGGATCTTCCGATACAATAAAATAAACGGAACCTTATTGCATCCGCGGGTCCAGGATATCCCTGAGCCCGTCTCCGGCGAGGTTGGTGCCCAGAACAAAAAACGAGATGGCAAGTCCCGGATAAATGGAAATCCAGGGGGCATTGAAAACATAGTCCCTGCCGTCACTTAAAATGGTTCCCCAGCTGATCTGGGAGGGGGATCCAAATCCCAGAAAGCTTAATGCCGCCTCGGATAAAATGGTATACCCCAAAATAACAGTAGCATTGATAATAAGGGGGGACAGACAATTGGGGAAAACATGGTCTATCATAATCCGCAATGACCCCGCTCCTGCTGCCTTACTGGCTTCAATGAATTCAAGTTCCCGAATGCCCAGGGTGGTGTTGCGGGTCAGCCGGGTGAAACTGGGGATGTAAATGATGGCCAGGGCAAGAATCAAATTGGTTTGACTGGCGCCAAAGGCCGCCATGATGGAGAGGGCAAGCAATAACGCCGGAAAGGCCATCAGTCCGTCCATGATTCTCATGATGATAAAATCGGTAACCCCGGAGAAATAACCGGAACACAGCCCCAGAAAGGTGCCGATTCCACCGGCAATCAGGACAACCAGAAGGGACGTTTGAAGGGAGGTTCTGGTTCCATAAATTACCCGACTGAAAATATCCCTTCCAAATTCATCCGTCCCCATGAGAAAATCGGCATCCGGTGCCTGCAGGGTTTTGAGCATATGGAGTTCCCCTGGGTTGAATCTGGCGATAAACGGGGCGGATAAACTGATCAAGACCAAACAGAAAAGAATTGAGAAGCCAAAGAGGGCCAGTTTGTTGTGTCCAAGGGATATCCAGAATCTATGTTTTGGGCGGACAGACATATAATAAATTCCTAAGTCTTTATTCGCGGGTTTAAGAAGATAACCATGATATCCACGATCAAATTGACCAGCATATAGATAATGGCCATATAGAGGATAACCCCCTGGATGACCGGGTAATCCCGATTCATAATCCCATAGACCATAAAGCGGCCCATTCCGGGAATGCCGAAAACCGTTTCAATGACAACCGTCCCCCCCAGCAGCCAGCCAAAATCCACCCCAATAACGGTGATGACGGGGATGAGGGCATTTTTTACCCCATGTTTTAAGATGGCAGCCCATTTACCCAGGCCCTTGGCCCTTGCCGTTCGAATATAATCCTGCCGAAGGGTTTCGAGCATGGACGCCCGGGTCATCCGGGTTGAAACAGCTGCCAGGACCAATCCCAGAGAAATAGATGGCAAGGCCATATATTTCAGGCCGATTAGGGTATTCTCAAAGACCGAGACATATCCGGCGGCAGGAATCCATTGCAGGGTAACGGCAAAAAGAATAATCCCCAATATTCCCAGCCAGAAGCTGGGTACGGACACCCCAACAAGGGCGAGAAACATCACAACCCGGTCAATGATGGTATTTTGTTTGACGGCCGCAATGATGCCGATGGGAATGGCAATGGAAATTGAAAAAAGTATGGACAAAAATGCCAGGACCATCGTATGGGGGAGCCTTTGAGCAATGGATTTAAAAATTGGACGTCCGGAAAGAATGGAATTTCCCATGTCTCCGGTCAGCATTTTGCCCAGCCATGTCGCATATTGAAGCGGAAGCGGTTTGTCCAAGCCCATTTCCAATTTCAGATTTCCAATCTCGTTGGGCGTGGCATTGGGCCCCAGCAACGCCATGGAGGGATCTCCCGGAATCATGTGGATAAAAAAGAAGGATAACAGTGACACCATAAATAATACCGGGATGGCAGAGAGGAGTCGCTTGAGTAAATAGGAAAGTTTCAATTTTTAGGCCCCGGCAATTTTCTATGATTGAGGGGCCCGGATTGTTTTCCGGGCCCCTGGTGATAAATATTCCAGTACATTCAAAGGGCAGGGTTAATCAAGCCAGATATTCCACAATCTTAAAAACGCCGTATTCCATGGCTTAAATCCATGAACGTGCTTGCTCTCACCATAAAAATATTCAGGTGAAAAGGTGGGGATAAGGGGCAATTGATCCACCAGTATTTTCTGCGCTTGACTATACAAGGCTTTACGGGTTTCAAAATCGGTGGTGACCCTGGCTTTGGCTGTAAGCGCGTCAAAAGCTGCATCCTCCCATCCGTTGTAGGTGTTGCCATTGCTTAACCGGGCAAAATAGTACATATCCGGGTCTGCGTGGGCACCATACCCATAGGAAACAACCTGAAAATCGCCTGATTTGTATTTGGCAAACAAAGAGGTCCAGTCCAGATATTCCAGCTCTACATTGAATCCGACCTGTTTTAACTGGGCCTGGGCAACAACCGCCTGTTTGTCCATTTCAGGATAATCTTTGCAGGTTGAAATGGTAATTAACTGGCCCTTGTAATCGGCTTTTTTCAGATATTCCTTCGCCTTTTCGATGTCTTGCTGGGGGCCGTATTCCGTGCTGTGGTATTTTGTATACCAGGCGGAGGTGCTTGAAAAGGGTGAGTTGACAACGCCCCCCAATCCGCCATTCAGTGCCATCAGCATCTCTTGTTTGTTGATGGCATAAGCAAAGGCCAGTCTCATATTGATATCCTTCATGGGAGACTGATCTTTCACAGATAGCCAGAAACAGCTGAACTCAAGGGAAGGGCCAGTGCCGACAATTTTCAGGTCAGGATTTTTTTCAAGCCTTACTTTTTGGGGGGTTGGAATAAACCCCAAATCATGATCCCCCGCTTCCAGGCTGGCGGTCCTGATGGCCCGCTCTTTCATGACCATAAAAATGACATTATCCACATAGGCTGTCTTTTTTCCGCCGGTACCCGTGGAAACCCCTTCTCCTCCCCAATAATCTTTAAACCGTTTCAGTTTGGTGTAACGATCCGGCACCCATTCAACAAAGGCAAAGGGTCCGGTACCGATGGGATGGGTGATATTGATTTTGTTTGCTTCGCTTTTGGCCTCTTCTTCGGGCATGATACCGATGACATGGGGCTGGGCGATATTGATCAGCAAGGTTGCTGTTGGTGTTGTAAGATGCATGACAACCGTGTTTTTATCGGGCGTCTCAATGGTTTTGATCGTCTCAAACTTTTGTTTGATGGGGGATTTCAAAAGGCGTTCATAGGAGGCTTTTACATCGCTGGATGTCATCTCCTTGCCGTTGTGGAAAAGAATACCTTCCCGTAGGTGGAAGGTGTAGGTCAATCCGTCGTCGGAAATTTCCCAGGTTTTTGCCAGACCGGGAATCACCTTTAAACCGTCATCAACCGCCAGGATGCCTTCAAATATTTGTCTTAAAACTTCGTGATTCTGCCACCCTGTTTTATAGGGGTCAAGGCCGGAGATATCAGAACTGGCCCCTATTCTTAACGTCCCCCCATATTTTGCCTCTGCGCAATAGGCAGAGGATAGGAACATAAAAGACCCCATGAAGATGGCCAGAATTCCAAATAACGCATACTGCTTCATTTTTGATACCATAGACTTTCTCCTCGATAAATGTTGTTGTTTCGGCAATGGGTGTAAGTAGCGGGTGTTGTGTCTTTTGTCGCTAATTGAACCCTTTTGGAATGAATTATGGCATTTTTTAGCGTGTTATTGTCTTGTTTTCATTGCAAGAGCCGAAATCTTTCGTTTTTAGCACTAAATCACTTTGTATCCGTAATGTTTCAAACAATTATTTACACTTTCTGGTTAAATTGTCAACTAATTTATTGACAAAGAATGCTCGGTATTCTATTTTCTAATCTAAGCTCAATATTTTTTGGCTCATCATTGATTAATGTGAAAATTCATATCCGCTGATGCGTAAACACTGAGAATTGCGCACGGCAATCATATTTCAATCACAGTAATCCACGAAGAGCCTTTTTTTTAGATGACATGGGAATACATAAGGAGAAAGAAATGATGGATTACAAAGATTCGGTTTTAAAAGAATCTTCTCAAGTGCTGGATTATATTTTAAAGGATGAATTGACAGAAGCAGATAAAGACCGGATCTCTAAGGACTCCATTGACAATTTTAACAATCATGTCAATCCCGGATGGTTGAAATACAGAAAATCCGTCTCCACAGATGCAAATTTTGTTGAATGGACCGATTCCCAGGAAACATTTTCCGATACCCATGGCAATGAATTTATCGATTGCCTGGGGGGATTTGGCGTATATACCGCTGGCCATAGAAACCCTGAGGTTGTGGCAGCGGTTCAGGCCCAGTTGAACCGATATGCCCTTCACAGCCAGGAACTGATAGATCCCCTGAGGGGATATCTGGCCAAGCTTGTGGCTATGTGTACCCCGGGAGACCTGCAATATGCGTTTTTCTGTAACGGGGGTGCCGAGGCCGTGGAAATGGCATTGAAGCTGGCAAGACTTGCCTCGGGAAAACATTATTTTATTTCCATGGTGAACGGATTCCACGGAAAATCCATGGGGGCCGTATCTGCCACGGGAAAAGGAACCTATAGGAAACCCTATCTGCCCCTGATTCAGGGCGTACAGCATGTGGAATTCGGAGATGCCAAAGCCGCTGAAACCGCCATAAAGAATCTGATCGCCGTGGGGGAAACCGTGGCGGGGTTGATTGTGGAACCCATCCAGGGGGAAGCTGGCATTATTTTGCCACCGGACGGATATCTCAAGGAATTAAGAGAAATCTGTGATAGATATGAAGTGGCCCTGATTTTTGATGAAATTCAAACGGGAATGGGACGGACCGGCACCATGTGGGCCTGTGAAGATTATGATGTGGTGCCGGATATTATGACCTTTGGAAAGGCATTCGGCGGCGGGGTGATGCCCATTACCGGCATCATTGCAAGGCCCCATCTTTGGACCGATGAGTTAAAGGATAATCCCTGGATTCTGGGGTCCCCCACATTTGGCGGTAATCCCCTTGCCTGTGCCGCCGCCATAGCCGCCATCAATTTTACCGTTAAAGAGGACCTGCCAGCCCAGATAAAAGAGAAAGGCGAGTATTTAATGGACAAACTGGAGCAGCTCAAAGAAAAGTATTCAATCCTTGTGGATATCCGGGGAAAAGGCTTTTTAATCGGGCTTGAGTACCAGACACCGGAAATCGGCTGGGCGGTTTCCAAGGGGCTTTTTAAACGGGGCATCATGACCGGTGGCACCCTGAATAATGCCAAGGTGAACCGCATCGAACCTCCGGGTATCCTTGCCTATGAAACCATTGATGTCATCATCCAGCGATTGGATGAAACTTTGGCAGAGGTATCCCAGGGAGTTAACCCATAAAAACCATTGTGCCCGGATCAAGATTTTTCAACCTATTTTTGGCGGCTGATATACAGACAATTCATTAAAGGAGATCCCATGAAAATCATGGTGGGATATAACGATTTAACAATGGACAGCAAAATTGTATCAACCACACTTGACCAGGCAAAGGCATTTGGTGCACAGCTTTATCTGGTCACGAGCATGAAGGTGGGAGAGGATGTGTCTAAAACGGTTTTTGACATGGCCGAGAAAAATCTGACCATGGGGAAGCAATTTTTTCTTGACCAGGGGGTCGACTGTGTCACCCGGCTGCTTGAAACAACTTTGGAGACAGGAGAGGCTCTGATCCGATTTGCAGCGGAAAATCAAATGGATGAATTGATTATAGGCGTAAGAAACAGATCCAAATTGGGAAAAATCATTTTTGGATCCACAGCCCAATATGTTATTTTAAAATCACCCTGTCCGGTGATTTCGGTAATGGATGAGAAATAATTCATGGGACAGAGAATGAATAATCCGGACGATTCACGGCGGCTCCTAACACTACAGCGACACTTTGCTTGTTTCACTAAAGATCGAATGTCGAAAGGTAAGGAAACACGCTTTAGAATCCCCTTCAAACAGGGTGGATTATGAAAGTGTCGCTGTAGTGCTAAGGGACTTGGACGATAATAAACTACCAAATTAAAATTTTTTATAATGCAATATCAGCGTATTAAGCTGGGCATAGTGGTAGCTTATTTTCGGGGAAGTCCCTAACCTGGACAAGCCAGAGCCAAAAAGGTTTTCTGATTCTCTTGCCAAAATAACACAAAAATCAGAGATAAGAATCTAATATCTTTTTTTAATTTTTTTCGGTTTTTTGGCTCGAAATGGCCGAACATCCAAAATTGACTCAGGCAACGCATGAACCGGCTCAAAACCATCACTTATCTTGCGTGTCAACACCATTTTTATCAATCGCTCAATATCGGCTAACTGCTGAAATTCATCAGCGCAAACCAAAGAGATCGCCTCGCCTGTGGCACCTGCCCTACCCGTTCGACCCATGCGGTGCAAATAATCTTCCTTCACATGGGGCAGATCAAAATTGACCACCTGGGGCAGCTGGTAAATATCCAACCCCCGGGCCGCTATATCCGTGGCCACCAAAATTCGAACCGACCCATTTTTAAAACTTTCCAAAGCTTTCGTACGCGCACCCTGACTCTTATCACCATGGATCGCCGCAGCGTCAATCCCTTCTTTTTCCAAATGACGTACCAAGCGGTCTGCACCCTTCTTGGTTTTGCGGAATACAAGCACCTGCTCCCATTGATTGTCCAAAATTAATTTTGTGAGTAATGCTGGCTTCTTCTTCTGATCCACCGGACAAACCCACTGCTCGATTGTTTTCACCACGGAATTGGGAGGTGCAACCGAGATTTGAACAGGATCATGGAGCAATCCACGGGCCAGATCAAGAATCTCATCAGGAAAGGTCGCTGAGAACATCAGGGTCTGACGCCGGTTGGGCAAAAGAGCTATAATTTTCCGAATATCATGAATAAACCCCATGTTCAGCATTCGATCTGCTTCATCCAATACCAGCACTTCCAGCTGGTCAAATTTCACCGAATTTTTGCTATGGAGATCCAGCAGACGTCCGGGTGTTGCAGCCAGCACATCAACCCCTCCGCGTAATTTCATCATCTGGGGATTTATTTTCACACCACCAAATACCACTGTGGAGCGTAAATGCAAATACCTGCCAAAGGTTGCCACGCTTTCAGCAATCTGGACAGCCAACTCACGTGTGGGCACCAATATGAGGGCACGCACCTGATTCGCACGAACCGGGGCCCGTTTTGAAAGTCTTTCTAAAACAGGCAGGGTGAACACCAGGGTCTTACCGGTACCGGTCTGTGCTGCGGCCATCACATCCCTGCCTTCGATCACAGCGGGAATCGCCTGGGCTTGAATAGGGGATGGTGTTTCGTAACCCTGCCCAGCCACAGCTTTGAGGATAGGGGCGGATAAGCCCAATGTGGAAAAAGTCATAAAATTGCCTCTTATTATCTTTTATTGGGCTTGGGTCTAAGCTCAGCCACTTTTGATAGCAAACATCAGATAGCAATAGTTAAACGATTAAAATTTGGCATCCTTCATATCATCCCAAAGTAATTTACAGGCTTTTGGGAAAAAGTACCTGCAAATGAAGGTGTTCTAAGAAATTGTAAATCACGTTTGAAGGATGCCTGAAATTGGTTGGTTTTATGTGCCGATAATCGCGGTGCTGAGCGGCAACGTGTACAGATCAAACAGACGGAGTCTGGTTGATCTGTGTACTGTGATCGAGCCACTACCTTGTTCGGGCGTGAAACGCCGGGACATGGGGCAGACCACAGTTTCTGAAAAAACAATTTTTGGTTATTAAAATTTCTACCCCTTATCTGTAAGTTTCAAAAATCTGTTGAAGGGTCTGGTTTCCCGGACACAGCTCCTCTTGTGTCAACGCATTCAGAGGTTTGTCCGTTGTCTCGATAATATCATGGGTGTCCTTCAGGGTCTCGTTGATATGAAGGATTCCCGTCAGGATCTGCCCCTTTTCCCGATGATCCTCAAGTGCATTAATGGCAGAGCGTCTGTTGGTGACATCAAAAGAGTTGTCGCTTTTGTGGAGCTGGATGACGCTACCGTCATGCAGTGCCACACACTGACTTGTCCCCTCCTCATAGTGCGTGGTGATTTCCTGTCTTTCAGGAATGAAATCAAAGGTTCCTGAGCCCTCCATATGCTCACGAACCCAGTGGTAACTCTTGGTGGAACTTGGGGTATTGTTAAAGGTAACGCAGGGGGAGATCACATCCACAAGGGCAAATCCCTTGTGCCGTATGGCCGCCTTTAAAAGCGGAACCAATTGTTCCTTGTCCCCTGAAAATCCCCTGGCCACAAAACCGGCCCCCATCTGAACCGCCATCTCGCAAAGATCAATGGCTTCAAATGGATTTGGCCGCCCTTTTTTGCTGGCAGAGCCCTTGTCTGCCGTTGCCGAATCCTGGCCCTTGGTAAGACCATAGCAGCCGTTGTTCATGACGATATAAACCATGTTTAAATTTCGTCGGACAACGTGTATAAATTGCCCCATACCGATGGAGGCGGTATCTCCGTCACCTGAAACACCAATGTACAACAGATCCTTATTGGCCATGTTGGCACCGGTGGCAATGGATGCCATGCGGCCGTGGACCGAGTTGAACCCGTGGGATTTGTTAAGAAAATAGGCCGGCGTCTTGGACGAACACCCGATCCCGGATAGTTTGGCCACCCGGTGGGGTTCAATGGAAAGCTCAAAACAGGCCTGGATAATGCCATTGGTAACGGAATCGTGGCCACAACCGGCACACAGGGTGGAGTCTAACCCTTCATAATCTTTTCGGGTACGCCCCAGATCGTTTTTCGGCAGGCCGGGATGACGGAACACAGGTTTGCGGGATTTCATGCGGCACCTCCTTTTTGGGGCAAAATATTTTCCAATAGCACTTCAATGGACTGGCAGATATATCTTGCATCAATGGGCGTCCCATCGATATGGGTGATGGAAGCAAGTTTATCCGGAACAAAATTTAGTTCATTCATCAAAAGGGTACGCATCTGGCCGTCCCGGTTCTGTTCGATCACAAAAATCTTCTCGTGCTGGTCAATAAAGTCGGTGACCTCATTCTGGAAGGGAAAGCCTCTCAAGCGCATGGTGTCCAGAGCAAGACCTTTTTTATCAAGCATTTCCACAGCCTCATAGGTAGCTTGTGCACTGGTACCGTAAAAAATCAGGCCGATGGCAGAGGTCTTGTCATGTGTTTTAATATGGGGTACAGGTACAAGGGTTTTAGCGGTGTGCCATTTTTTTAACAACCGCTGCATGCAACGTTTATAGGTATCGTTGTCTTCTGTATAAGCGGCATATGGGTCATGGGAAGATCCCCGGGTAAAAAAGGCACCTTTTGATGGATGGGTTCCCGGGTATGTCCGGTAGCAGATGCCGTCACCGTCTATATCCAGGTACCTGCCCCAGTCCTGGGTCAGATTTTCCAGCTGTTCCCTGTCAAGCACTTTTCCCCGGTGATATTGGCGAGTGTCATCCCACTCCATGGGCAGGCAGACATGATCATTCATACCCAGATCCAGGTCACTCATCAGGATCACCGGGGTTTGAAGTGTTTCCGCCAGGTCAAAGCTGTCTGCGGCCATTTCAAAACATTCTGTTGGGTCACAGGGAAACAGCAGCACATGTTTGGTATCACCGTGGGAGGCGTAGGCACAGGCCAGGACGTCTGACTGCTGGGTCCGTGTGGGCATGCCCGTACTTGGGCCAGCCCGCTGGACATTCACCAGAACCACGGGGATTTCTGCAAAATAAGCCAGCCCCAAAAGTTCACTCATCAGCGAAACCCCTGGCCCTGAAGTGGCGGTAAAGGACCGAACCCCGTTCCAGGAGGCGCCAAGAGCAATCCCCAGGGCAGCCAGTTCATCTTCTGCCTGGATAATGGCGGACTTTCTTTTTCCAGATTCATCCAGCCGGTATTGACGGGTAAATTTGTCAAAGGCCTCGATCACCGAGGTGGACGGGGTGATGGGATACCATCCGGCAACGGTTGCCCCACCGTAAAGCGCCCCCAGGGCTGTGGCACTGTTGCCGTCCATCAAGATGTGGGTGTCAAGCTTGTTGCAGCGCTTTACCGAAAGCTTACAGACATCTTTAAAATGGGTTGATGCATAGTCAAATCCCAATTCCAGGCACCGAATATTGGGTGCTGCCAGTTTGGGTTTTTTGCTGAACTGTTTTGTGATGGAATCGGTGAGAACAGAAAAGTCCATATCCAAGAGAAAGGCAACTGCCCCCACATAGAGGATATTTTTAAGCATGGGGCGAATTTTGGGGTTTTCTATTTCCCGGTTGCAAATATCGGTTAAGGGAATTCCGATGGGGGTGATATCAGTTCTATTGAAATGATCCGACAAGGCCCTTGTGGAATCATACAAAAAATATCCGCCGGGCAGCAGATCGTCGTAATCCTTTTCAAGGGTTTGGCCGTTGATGGCAACAATAAAATCATACCCGCCCCGGCGCCCCAGGTAGCCTTGTTCACTCACCCTGACCTCATACCAGGTGGGCAGGCCTTGAATGTTGGACGGAAAAATATTTTTCGGGCTCACAGGAACGCCCAGCCTGAAGACCACCTTTGCAAAAAGGTTATTTGCACTGGCAGAACCGGATCCGTTTACATTGGCAAACCGGATAACAAACTCATTTACACTGGTCAATTTATTCATCTTTGTCCTGCCTTTGAAGGATTATAGGTGTATTTTTGCATGTCCCAGGCAGATGTGGGACACCTTTCCGCGCACAGTCCGCAATGAAGGCACAAATCTTCATCTTTTACCATCACCCTTCCGGTGGGAAGAAGATCAGAGACATAGAGGGGTTGGGAGGTATTTTTTGCCGGGACAAGAAGGCGGGATCTTAACTCCTGTTCGTCACCATTTTTAATAAAATTGATACAGGTTGTGGGGCAGACATCCACACAGGCATCGCATTCGATGCACTCCCCAACAGTAAAGACCGTCTGAATATCGCAATTAAGACAGCGATGGGCTTCCTTAAATCCTATTTCCGGATTGAATCCCAGCTCGACTTCCATGAGGCGATCCTTGATGGATTTAACCGTTGGTACCATGGGAACATCCTGGCGGATCTCATCAGAAACCTGGCTGTGGTACATCCAGTCCCGGAGCCCCATTTTCTGGCCAGCACGTGTGGTAACGGGCAGGGGCCTCTTGGTAAGGTCTTTTCCATTGCAGAACAGATCAATGGAAATGGCAGCTTGGTGACCGTGGGCCACTGCGGTAATCACATTTTTGGGCCCAAAGGCAGCATCCCCGCCGAAAAAAACATGGTCAATATCAGACTGGAAAGTGGTTTCATTTACCCGGGGCATGCCTTTTTCATTAAACGTAAGGCCGATATCTTCTTCAATCCATGGGAAGGCATTTTGCTGGCCCACGGCCAGCAGAACCTCGTCACAGGGAATGAAAACTGTTTCCGGGTCTGTTGTGTTGCCCTGCAATTGTTGAAAATTAACCCCTTTCAGGCGGTCTCCTTCCATGACAAATTCAACGGGGGACAGGTGCTCTAAAATCGGAATATCTTCCCGGACGGCATCCTCAATCTCCCAGGGGGATGCTTTCATGGCATCCCGGGCCCCACGGATGATAATTTTGACATGTTTGCCCCCCAGCCTTCGGGCAGTCCTACAGCAGTCCATGGCAGTATTTCCCCCACCGATCACCAGGGTTGTTTTACCGGTCTCTTTGGTATGTCCGTACTGGACACCTGCCAGCCACTCAATGCCGATGTGTACAAACGCTTTTGCAACCTGCCTGCCTGGAAGGTCAAGATCTCTGCCCCTTGGGGCGCCGGTGCCGACAAAGACGGCATCATATCCCTTGGTGAGGAATTCTTTCATGCTGGAGATATAGGTGTTTAAATGGGTGGTCACCCCCATGGAAAGGATGGTGTTTACCTCTTCGTCCAGCACTTTTTTTGGCAGCCGGAACGAGGGCACCTGACTTCGAACAAACCCACCTGCCTCCCTCTGATCATCATAAAGGTCAATGGTGTAGCCAAGGCGCAACAGATCCCTGGCCACTGTCAAAGAGGCCGGTCCCCCACCGATAAGGGCTATTTTTTTTCCGTTTTTTTCCTTGGAAGGCCCGGGCAAAAGGTGTGAGACGTCCCCTTTATTATCCGCACAAACCCGTTTAAGGCGGCAGATGGCAACGGCTTTTTCTTCCACTCGTCCCCTTCTACAGGCGGGTTCGCAGGGCCTGTCACACACCCGGCCTAAAATTCCGGGGAAAACATTGGATTCCCAGTTGATCATATAGGCTTGGGCATATTTTTTTTCCGCAATAAGTCTGATGTATTCGGGTACCGGGGTATGGGCCGGGCAGGCAAACTGGCAATCGATTATGCGATGGAAATATTCAGGGTCATTAATATCGGTTGGCTTCAATCCTTTTCTCCCGCTTTTGCATAGGTGTTTTAATCAGTTCATAAACCTGGTGTCAGATTTCATGTTCTGGGCTTTTTCCTGGGTCTTTTCCAGCCAGCCTGTGGAGGTGACAGTTTTGGTGTCGAATCCAGGTACATAGGGTTTAATATCAATGAGGGGGGTATTGTCAAGCACATCAATATCCTGTATTTCCAATACACTGCCTTTCCGGGACATGAGCCGGACGATGGATAGGCCGATGGCGTTGGGACGCCTTGGTGCCCGGGTGGAAAACACTCCCCTTTGGGTTTTGTCAAGAAAAGGGGTGACCATGAGGTCGAATCCTTTTGACTCGTGGAAATGATAAAGAAGGATAAGGTGGGAGAATCCGTCGATGTCTGTCAGGCCCTCTTCATAGGCCGGATCGATATGTATCTTGCCCTTGATGCCTTTGGCCCCCGAGGGCTGAATGGGCATGCCTTCCCTATCTTTGAACGGTGTTTCAATGGTGCCTATGGGTGAAAATTCCATGATAATCTCCAATTTTTGGCATCCTTCATATTACCTCCAAAGTAGTTTACAGTCTTTTGGGAAAAAGCCCCTATAAATGGGTAATGATCAAAAAAAGTGTAAAGCACTTTTAAAGGATGCCAAAATTTTTCTGCCTTTCAAAAACGCATTATTATTTCACAAACTGTAAAGCGGAAAATGAAGGATTGCAAAATTTAGAAGCGCCCAGTACATAGTGGGCACCCCGACAAAAAGAATACGCTTGGGAATGGATTTGTTTTTTTCCATTCCAAGTTGAATTAATTTTTAGCTCATAACCTTGGATAGGTCAATAGCAATAATGATTCACAATGGCCTGCCCCCTCTTCAAAGTGGCCCAGGTTGTTATTTTGCCTGGTCTGGTTCAGCTTTCTCCTCTGCCAGATGGGCAAAAGTCACTATCCATTGCAACCCCCCTGCGGAAGGCCTGTTCCTCGGGGGTGCGATTGGAAAGATTTTTCTCATGGTCCATGGTTGCTTCAACAGTCGTGCCTGTGGGCAGCGTCTGACGGATGCCGGCAACGAAACTGGAATCGTATCCTCTTTAAATTTCATGGTAGATTTTCATGATATCAATGAGTCTGTTGATTTAGTCGCTTTTTGATAATTGAGCACACAATATGTATGACGGTGAATGCCATAAAGTACAGTATATTGTGTCTGTAATCCAGCATTCTGTACTAAATCAACAGGATCATCAATGAAGGAATTTTTAACTCCTTGTTTTTATTGATACTAAAAATCTATTTTCTCATATCAAACAACGTTTACCAGGAAATTTAAACAGGATACCTGGAATCCTTGCCATCAACGGCATATTGTTCACCCGTGGCCTTGGAGGTTTCCGTTGTCCGCTCTTCAAGATGCTCCCCGCCTTGTGTTTCCGGATGAAAAAGAGAATATACCGCCGGAATAAGCACCAGGGTAATCAGGGTAGACCCGGCAAGCCCGCCCACCACAGCCCGGGCCAGGGGGGCCTGTGCCTCGGCCCCTTCACCAATGCCAAGCGCCAGGGGTATCAATCCCAGAATGGTGGTAAGGGTGGTCATGAGAATGGGACGGAGTCGACGTCGCCCGGCTTCTATGACAGCATCACGAACCCCCATGCCCGTCTGGCCCAACTGCCCTGCTTGATCCACCAGCAGAATGGCATTATTGACAACGATGCCGCCAAGCATGATACAGCCGATGCAGGACTGCACATTTAAAGTGGTATGGGTCATGAAAAGGGTGAACAGAACCCCCACGGCGGCCACCGGTACACTGAGCATGACCACAGGGGATTGAGAAGGGATTCGTACTGACATGCCAGAACCATATAGACCAGCACCAGGGCCAAAAGAAGAGAGAGCATGAGTTCGTTAAAGGCTTTCTGCTGCTCTTCAAAATTACCGGACACCATCACATCGTATCCCACCGGGCGGGGAATCCGGCCCAGCCGCGCCTGGACATCCCCAGCCACAGAGCCCAGATCTCGTCCGGAGACATTGGCACTTACGGTGACCAGCCGCTGCTGACCCTTGCGCTCTATGATGGTGGGCCCCTGCCCTGGCCGGGTGGTAACCATGTTTCGCAAAGACACCTGATTTCCCGATGCCGTGGTCAGGGTAAGGTCCAGTATTTCATCCATGGATCGCTTTTCAGCATCCTTAAGCTGCACCAGGATACGGCAGGAATTACCCTGGGTGCGGTATTCCCCAACGGTTGATCCGGCCACTGCGGTCTGGATCACTTCCGTTTTCCCGGTGATCCTTACCTCACCCTCATCACTGGGGGGGAAGAAATTCAGTGCCTATCTCGGGAAGCAGGAAAAGGCTGGCCCCAAGGACAATTACGGCAGCAGTAATGGTGATCAGGCGATGATCCAGTACCCAGCAAAGCAGGTTTTTGTAGGCCGTTGTAATGTTATCGAAAAAGCCCTTTGATGCCGCTGCAATGCGTCCGACATCTTCTGACGGGTCTTTTTGTTCACTTCCAGGGGCCGCTTGAAGAAGCCGTGATGCCAGCATGGGGACCAGACTCAGGGAGACGAGAAGAGAGCAGATTAGTGAAAAAATGATCACATAGGCCAGCTCCTTAAAAAGAATTCCAGAAATCCCCGGTGCTGCGAATGCTTCGAAGGAAAAACAAAAGCACCAGAATGGCAAGCCCCCCGCCATACATCACCGACTGTGCCACATTCTTGATGGAACGTTCGATGAAATTTCCCTGGTTGATCACCGGGATCACCTGGATCTGGGGAAACGCCCGGTTCACGGCGTCTATTTCGGAAAGGACTGCCGCTGCAACCTCAACGGTGTTGGCATCTGCCTGCTTGCGGATGCCCGCCCGGATGCCACGTCCGCCATTGACCCGGACGATGCGTGTGATTTTTTCATGGGTGTTTATAACATCCGCAATGTGATGAATCGTCACCGCGGCCCCGTTCCGTACGACAATAACGGTATTTCGTATCTGGTCAAGACTTGTGAATTCCGCCGGTGCCCGCAGGCTCACCTCAAACCGGCCCTGTTCAATTTTACCGGCGGGAAGGTCTACATTGGCATCTTTAAGGGCCTGAAGCACTGCATCCATGGGAAGGCCAAGGGCTTTGATTCGGTCTGGATCCAGTTGAATACGAACCTCCTGATTAAATCCGCCGAAAACATCAACCTGGGCAACCCCGGGAATACGTCCGAAGCGGTAGCGGATCTGATTCTCAATGAAATCCGTCATTTCCACGGGGTCCAGATCACTGGAAATTCCCAAAATAACAACGGGAAATCCGGCAATATCAAATTTACTGATCCGGGGCCGAACCACATCTTCTGGCAGTTCATTGATTTCATCTTCAATTTTGGCCTGGACATCCAGGGCGCCAGTATCAATGTCCGTGCCCCAGGCAAAGGTGACCCGGATGGAGCTGTTGCCTTCTGATGACTGGGAGGTGATTTCTTCCACACCGGGGACGGTGGCCACGATTTCCTCAATGATTCGAGTGACCAACCGCTCCATGACCTCGGGGCTTGCCCCCGCATATTTGGTGGTGATGGACACGGTGGGCATCTCTATTGCGGGCAGAAGATCAATGCGAAGACGACTTAAGGAAACGGCACCCACGATGACGATGATCAGGGTGACCATGGTGGTGAATATTGGCCGACGAACGCTGAAAAGGGGGAGATTCATTCCGCTGCGCCTTCATGGGGTTCATGGGGAGTATCCGCTTCAAAAAGGGTGACAGGGGCACCATCGGACAGCAGTTGCTGTCCCAGGATCACCACATCACCGGATAGATCTGAGCCTGTCACCTGAACCCAATCCCCCTGACGGATGCCGGTTGCAACCTCTCGCCACTGGACTTTTTTGCTGCCCTTGGTCAAAAGAAACACGCCGGAACGATCACTTCGCTGTGTCAGGGCCTGCTCGGGAACAATCACTGCATCGGAAACCCGATCCAGCACCACGGCAGCCCGGATGAACATCCCCGGTTTCAGCCGGTGTGCTGGATTTTCAATGGTCATCTCAACCCGGGCCTGACGGGTGGCCTGGTTGAAAACCGGGGCAATCCGGGTGATGTGGCCAAGAAAGGTTTCTCCGGGAAATGCATCTGTGGTCAGTTCAACAGACTGGTTGTTCTTCAGCCGGGTATAATCCTTTTCTGTGATGAAAATAACCCCGGTGATGGGATTAAGTTCCACAATGGTCAGCAGGGGCGCATTGGCAGATACGGTGCTGCCCTGATCCACATGCCGTTCCGCCACCACCCGTTTCCCCGTCCCCCCGCCCACCCAATCTGCTGTTACCCGGGTGTATCCGAACTTTATGATGGCGGTTTCAAGGAAAGCTTCGGCTTTGGTCTTCTGGGTCTTTGCCACGGCCAGTGCCGCCTTTTTCTGTAACTGGCCGGTCCGCATCACATCCAGCTGGCTTTCCGATGCCACCCCCCGGCGTTGCAGGGTGACTACGCGACTGAGTTCCCGGTCTGCAATTTCCAGGGCACTTCCTGCCTGTTCCAAATTGGCATTTGCCACAGCCAGATCCGCACGGGCCTGGGCCACGGCCTGGACATATTCGTCATCGTCAAGTTTTGCCACTTCCTGGCCCCGGATGACGGGATCTGCAAGATCAACATAAAGGGTCTCAATGCGACCACTGACTTTGGGGGCCGCCACAAACTGGGCCGTGGGCGCCAGCGTTCCGCTGAACATCCGCCGCAGTTCAATGGGGCCGTGCTGGATGGGTGACACTTTTACGGGTATGGGCGCAATGGCAGTGTTTCTTTTTTCGGCCCGGGTCTGATCGTGAAGTCTGCTGAAAACGGCTCCGCCGATGAGGGCCGATAAAAAAAATATCAAAACAGCCCTTTTATATCTTGTTTTCACGGTCGCCATTGGTATCCTTTAATTTAATAATGCTAACCCCCCGGCTATGTCGGGGAGACTCCCAAAGTTTGACATTTACGGGAATATAAGAAAGTCTCCAAAACTGTGAACCGCTCAAAGATCACAGAAAAGGAGACTTTCAATGAACAACAGTAGAAAACTAAACCATATGACTTATGATTGCAAGTATCATATAGTTTGGATTCTAAAATATCGGAAAAAAGCTATATACGGCGAACTGAGAAAATATCTCGGTGAAATTTTTAGAAATTTGTCGGACAAAGTTTTTGGGCCAGAGGTTATGAGGAGGCTTTGATAAATTCGGTAGACTTCTTCTCAATAAAAATATTTGATCCATGCTCCTGATAGATAAGACAGGAGAGGCTGGAAAGGAGATGGACTTACTCAGCATCGCGATTGACGGTTGCAGTTATTGAACGTCCAAAACAAAAAGGCAGTCCCCAATCCAGGGCCTGCCTTTCATTTGTTCCATCAGGTTTTGAGATACTTCCGGTTAAGTTCAGAAGGATTGTTTTCAGTATGATCATGAAAAACGGCGCTGGTATCCAAAGGGTAATTCGCCTCCGGTTTTAAAGTCATCGGTTCCTGGATCGGCACCAGGGCGACAGGTTTGTCGTAACAAAATGATTCTGTCCAATGCCGTAAGGCGGAAACCGCTATCGGATATTGTGATGTTTGAGTTTTCGTTGAAGGGTTCTGGGCGTTATCCCCATTAACATGGCAGATTTCCCTTTTCGCCATCGGCATTTCTCTAAAATATGGAGGAGAAATTTCTTTTCAAATTGCTCAGCCGCTTTTTTAAAGTTTGTTTGGTTTGTGTCAAGCAGGGTTTCAGGAGCGGGGATTAATTGATCCGGACCGGTTTTATCCAATTCGTCTATAAAGTCAGTCTCCCCTAATACCACAAACCGTTCAAGCAAATTGTGCAGTTCCCGGACATTTCCCGGCCAGGTGTAATTCTCAAACGCAATTCTCAACCTGGGTGGCATTGAATAGTAGTTTTTATCCGGGCTGAGTTTTTCCAAAAAATGATCTGCCAGCAAGGGGATGTCCTCTTTTCGCTCCCGCAGCGGGGGCAGGTAGATAGGGATCACATGAATCCGGTAAAAGAAATCTTCCCGCATCTTTCCCTGGGTGATGAGATTTTTAATGTCCTGGTTTGTGGCGCAGATGATCCGGGTATCCGGGGTTTTAATTCTGCTGCCACCCACCGGCCTATATCCTTGTCCATCCAGAACCCGCAACAGTTTTATCTGAACATTGAGGCTGATTTCCCCAAGCTCATCCAGAAACAGCGTGCCGGAGTCCGCCAGGTCCAGAACTCCTTTTTTGTCAGAGTATGCCCCGGAAAATCCCCCCTTTTTGTGCCCGAAAAATTCACTCTCCATGAGGGTTTCCGGAATAGCGCCGCAATTGACGGGTATGAATGCCTTATCCCGCCGATCACCGGAATCATGGATGGCCCTTGCAACGAGTTCTTTACCGGTGCCGGACTCTCCATATATGCTCACATTGGCATTTCTTGAGGCCGCTCTGAAAATCAGGTCGTAGACCCGCTGCATACTCGGGCTTTTTCCAATAATATTCCCACTTTTATAGCGTTCTTTCATCTTGGATCGAAGAAGAATATTTTCCTTTTTCAGTTTTATTTCCTTGATTTTCTGATCACTGATGTCCGTGATAAACCCTTCAAGGGCGATGAGTTCACCACCGGCGGTAAAAACCCCTTCCCCTCGGTCCATAACCCATTTTACTTTATCATTTTTCCCGTGAACTCCACCGATAGTGGTTTTGATAGGGTACACCAATTCGTAGGATGTCTTTTTTTTCAAGGCGTCCTTGATCATGGTAAGGTTTTTCTGCCTGTCCTCCAGATGAACCGAGTCGACAAAGGAAAAGAGCGGGTCACCTTTCAGTTTTTCCAGTCCAAACCCCAGCAGGTCATAGGTGCCGTGGCTAATGAACTCAATGGTCCAGTTTTTGTCATTGGTGCACCGGTACACTATGCCCGGCAGGTTGTTCATAAGTGTCGAGAGCATGCGTTTGCTTTCCATCAGTTTTTCATGGACCTGTTTGAGGTGTTTCACCTCTTTTTTCAGCCAAATCAGGCGCTCGTCCACCAGGTTATGAGAAGAAGGATTGTTCATAGCATTAGAAGTTCCAACATCTGTTCCATTAAAGGATTAGGGTGCAATTATCTGAAATATGCATATATTTTTCTGGCATCCTTCAAAAGTCCTTTACACTTTTCTTTAATCATTCCACATTTGCAGGAACTCTTTCCAAAAGACTGTAAACTACTTTTTGTGTCATATGAAGGATGCCATTTTTCTTTGATTTTGTGTAGCATCTTATTGAAAATACTTTTTTTGTCAACCTTGATTTGTCACCCTTTTGGAAACGGTATGCCATTATACAACCCCGTTTGGGAACCGGCTTACCCGACACTTCTTTCCGATTAGCGACAATTATGTCGCATCGCCTTCTATCTTATCAGTAAAGACTATCACGCTTTTGAAGTGTAAAAAGCGACAAGAATGTCGTATTTTCCATTCTGTTAATTAAACGATATTAAAAAGATTACGGCAGGTCTTGAACGGCACAAAACTATACAAATCAAGCCTGTTCGCAGACTATAACAAAAAAATGTCATGTAATCCATTCGTGGTACACTTTTTGAATCTCTATCTTTTTTATTTGGGGCTTGATCATAAGGTCGGCCACCTTGTGGTGGAATTTTTAAAATTTAAAATAAAGGCTATTATTCAGAGCGCTTAGAATGGGTGTAGGTTTATTTTCCATATAGTGGCCCATCTTATGATCAAGCCCTTGATTTGCATGCCGGGCACCCAGAATCATTGGTGGCGATACTTACTCTCCCGCTCATGCCCAAAGGATTTACAGTTATTCTTTTCAAGGAGTTAGAACATGACAAAATCAGCCAGCCGCGCCGCTGTAATCGGATTTGACTGCGCTATTCCCAAACGTCTCAAAGCTCTTATGTCTGAAGGGGCATTGCCCAATTTCAAACGGTTTGCTGATAATGGCAGCTATATAACCGAAGGGTATAACCTGCCCACAGTCACCCCGCCATCCTGGGCCACTATTTGTACCGGGGCCTACCCCAGGACCCATGGCGTGGAAGATTATTATTATTATCTTGAGGGCCAAAACCTGGACCATAAAAATGTCTGTCAGGCGTTTGGTTCCGATATCCTTTCTGCCCAGACGATCTGGGATGCCTGGGATCAGGATGATAAAAAATGTTTGGTGGTCAACTATCCCATGTCCTGGCCCAGTAAAATGAAGAAGGGTGTCATGGTCATGGGCGAAGGCCTGTCACCGGCAGAATCCCGATGGGGACTCACCGGCAATGCCCATCATGAGTTCCTGGCCTCTGAAAGTGTCATATCCACCGATAATTATCCCATGGGCAAGCAGTTTGAATTAGATGATGCGCAAGGGTGGAAAAATCTTCCCGAATGTGATGAGCCACTTGAGGCCGAAGTCTATATGGAATTCAAGGAGTCCATGCATCCTGTTGAGGGGCAGACCTGGTATCTGCTCTGCTGGGAAAGTTCGGATGACGGGTTTGACCGCCTGGCTTTATGTCCGAAAAAAGACTATGACTTGGCATTTTTTACATTTAAGACAGGCCAATGGAGTCCGGTGGTCAAGCATTGCTTTACCATTGCAGAAGATGGGCGTACGGAAATGGGTACCTTTCGCTGCAAGTTGATGAACCTTTCCGATGACGGAGACGACTGCACCATTTACATGACCGGTGTGTCAGGCTTTGAGGGATTTGTGGATCCTCCCGAAAACGCGGCCTGCCTGAATCTTGACAATCAGGTTATCTGCAACGACATGGGACTTGTGGCGTATATACACGGTGCTATTGACATGGAAACGGTCGTGGAACTGGCCCAATTCCATTCCGACTGGTTGTTGGAGGTGTCCCGAAGTCTGTTAAGGAACGATCCCGACTGGGATCTCTTTTACATGCATACCCACCTGATCGACTGGTTTTATCACGGATGGCTCAGCGATATGGACAGCGATGATCCGGTAAAAAGCAAAAAAGCCTATGACATGGAACGTCGGATTTACCAGATCGAAGACCACCTGCTGGGCGAACTCATGGCAGAAATGGACCGGGACACCCTGGTCTGTCTTTGCTCGGATCACGGCGCCACCCCAATGGGACCCATTCTCAATACCGCAGAAGCCTTGAAACAGGCCGGTCTTTGTCACTACGAAGCCAAGACTTCCGATGATTACTGGGACATCTATGCCGATATGGAAGGGTATAATTACGAAATAGACGTGGGCAAATCCCAGGCAGTTCCCCAGCGATACATGTTTGTGTATGTGAACCTAAAAGACAAGTATCCCGACGGAATTGTGGCGGAAAAGGACTACGAGAAGGTGCGGGATGCCATCATCGATGCGCTGCTGGATTACCGACACCCAGACACCGGCGAGAGGCCGGTACTGATGGCGATTCGCAAGGAAGATGCCCGGGTATTCGGCATGGGGGGGGACCAGGCCGGGGATGTGGTTTACGTGCTTAAACCCGAATACATGGCTGAGCATGGCTATGGCCTGCCCACCGGGGAGTCTGGCTGCGGTTCCTTAAAGAACGTGCTCATGTTCTCCGGTCCCAACATCAAAAAAGGCTATCAGTATGAGCGTCCCCGATGGCTGGCCGACATCGTGCCCACATTGTGCTACCTGACTGGGAACCCGGTACCGGCCGACACCGAAGGCGCCCCAATCTATCAAATCATGGAAAATCCCAACCTGGTGGATTGAGCAAGCGTAAGATGATCCCAACCCACTGTGATTTACCGAGAAGGCACAAACGCATTAAAAATGTGAAAGGACAAGGAAAATGGCAACAAAAAAGGTGATTTTGGCAACAGCCAGGCATTTGGACCTCAGGGGCGGTGGCGCAGCCTTGAAAAAATTCAATAAAAAGGCCGTTGTGGTTGAAAATTATGAAAAAGGGGATGTGCTGTCAGATGCCATCAGGATTTCAGGTGTGGTAAGGACAGACATCAATGATCTGAAAAACGCGTTGACCTTTGCCGATCTGGCAGTAATAGATTTGGGAGAAGGAGATGCTTTGGAGACAGACCTGATCGCCCTACAGGATGCGGCCAACCGCAAAACCCTGCTGGTACTGGCAGCTGACAATTTGCTGGCGTTTTATGGCCTGGGAATCGATGCCAAAAAGAAAACCATTCAACGTGCCGCCACAGCCCAGGACGTAGTGCCCACCATCGCCTACATTGCAGATCTGACGGTGCCGGACGACTGCACCGGGGCGGTGATTTACCAGGTGATGAAAGATCCGGGCATGAAGGCCAAGGAACTGGCTAAACTGAAGGAAGCCATCCAGCGCATGGAGGCTGCTCTGCAACGAGACAACCGTGAACCCTGGGACAAGCATGATTGCGCGTGATCGTTTTTTACACGTGATTTTGAAATGCTCGTGAGTTGTAAGTTCTCATAACCTATTGAATTTATTGTTAGTAAAAAAATGAAAACAAAAATTTCAGTTCTAATTATTTCAATAAGTTATAAAATAATGGTTTGGCAAACTCATAGAACTTACAACTCACGAGTTGAAATGGTAAAAGCCTTTTTTTTGCAAACTATCTGTGGGGGAATAACAATGGGTTCAAATGATGAGGTCCCGGTGGAATATGTATTTCACGATGCCGATACCCAGGACATACTGTTTAATGATCCAGACATAAACGATTTGGAGATAGACCACTGTGATACACCGGTTGTAATGCGAGGCGGTACGTCACGCAGAATGCTGGCGGGTTCGGTGATGGCCTGCATGGGGGGAACCCTGGCCGCGGGACTTGAGGCCCGGGGGGTGACCGTTGAATCCCTGACCGGCAAGGCCAAAGTGCAAACATCCCAGGATTTTCCTAAGCGGATTGAAGCTATTGATATCGAGCTGAAACTTAAAGTTCCGGCTGGCAATGAAAAGGTGCTGAACAAGGTTGAGAAAATATTGGCCAAAGGCTGCATGATAAGCCGTTCTTTGAAACCGGCCATAAAAATACGCGAGGTCATCATCCGGGAATAACGAAAATCGTCGCCGGGTGATGTTGGTGCAGCCCGGACAGTGGCGGTGGGCGCATTCCCATTTTCCCAGTTGGAGATTTAACTCTTTGATTTATCAAGAAATTTCATTTTGCATCAATAGGTGGTGGCTTAATGAAATCAATAGGTTATATGATGGGCCGGGAAAATGGGAATGCGCCCGTGGCGGTTCCTGTGCAGGGGGTGTAGCCTTTCTCCAGATGGCCGCAGCACCCAAATTGCCCCCGACATAGCCCCTATGGTATCAGTATCACCGCCACAATGATTAATATAAGTACCCGGGCATATATTCCTCAAAATAAAACCCATAAATATCAATGATATATGGCTGTGGAATACCGAAAAACATATGTGTGGGTACTTAGTTGAACATTGACAACAATTCTTCTGTTTTAAACGATAATGCTATATATATTGCTGCAAGGCATGATTCTTCAGCAGGTGTTCCCAGACCTACACCACGGACGGGGAACAGTTGTTGAACGTCCAAAACAAAAAGGCAGACCCCCAATCCAGGGCCTGCCTTTCATTTGTTTCATCCGGTTTTGAGATACTTCCTGTTGAGTTCAGAAAGATTGTTTTCGGTTATTCATTAAAAAATTTAACCATGGGGATTGAGATATCAATTCAAAGAATCCTTGGCAACTATAGATCATTGCCTGGATTTTGGAATTAATTTTTTGGACACAGCAGATGTCTATGGAGATGGTCATAATGAGGAACTGATGGCAAAAGTATTAAAACGCAGACGGCAAGGTACCGTGGTAGGAACTAAATTTGGATTTGTGGGAGATGAGCATGGGAACGTGAAAATAAACGGTAGACCCGATTATGTTCAAATCGCTTGTGAAAAAAGTCTCCAACGATTAGGTATTGATGAGATTGATCTCTATTATTTTCATCGTTTAGATCCTGATGTACCAATTGAAGAAACTGTGGGTGCCATGGCTGACTTAATTGAACAGGGAAAAATTCGTTATCTCGGTTTGTCAGAAGTCTCGGCAAAAACGATCAGAAGCGCAAATTCAGTTCATCCTATTACAGCGCTGCAATCTGAATATTCTCTTTGGCAAAGGGACGTGGAACGAAACATTCTCCCTGTCTGTAAGGAACTCAATATTTCTTTGATACCTTTCAGTCCATTGGGTAGGGGATTTCTAACTGGAACTATATTAAATTCAGGGAGCTTTGAAGATAATGATTACCGCCATCAGATTCCCCGTTTTAACTCGGATGCAATTGAAAAAAATCGTTCAATGATTGATAAACTTCAACAATTAGCCACAAAGAATGACGTCTCGCCTTCGCAGCTTTCTCTTGCATGGCTATTGGCTCAGGATGATTTTATTGTTCCCATCCCTGGGATGAAACGGAGAAAATATATTGAAGAAAACCTTGCTGCTGTGGAATTGTCATTACCTGATGACGTTATTCAAGATCTCAATCATCTGCATGTGGATGTTTCGGGTAATCGGCATAATACATATAATTTACAATTCATTGACACAGAATCTTGAACATTCTTTTACCGAACAGATAATTAAGAGATCACTCCCCTCACACTCTTCAAAATGCAACCGAACTCAAATTGTGTGCGGTATGCCGCCATGGGACTTTCTGGACAGCAACAGTGGAAGGATACCTGTAACCATGGTTCCCAGGCCTACACCACGGACTGGGAGCAGTTGTTGAAACGTCCAAAACAAAAAGGCAGACCCCCAATCCAGGGTCTGCCTTTCATTTGTTCCATCAGGTTTTGAAATACTTCCGGTTGAGTTCAGAGGGATTGTTTTCGGTTATTCACTTAAAAAGTTAACCATGGGGATTGAGATATCAATTCAGTTACCAAAGGTATCCCTGACGAAACTTTATTGATTCAGATATCTTATCCAGCCACATCAATGCCGGGGTCACACCCCAGATTCTCGTCTGGGTTACTGCACTCGAAGTTCAGGTGACGGGTATCTACATGGCCTTCTTCTCTTTCTTTGTCAGATTCGATGTGATTATTTACTGTATTTTCCATGGTAGCCTCCATATATACAATCTATCTTTATGTTATTGCGATATCAGTTCAGTCGCCAAAAACAATTTGACGAATTTTTATCCAGCCACATCAATGCCGGGGTCACACCCCAGGTTCTCGTCCGGGTTGCTGCACTCGAAGTTCAGGTGGCGGGTATCTACATGGCCTTCTTCTCTTTCATTGTCTGATTCGATGTGATTATTTACTGTATTTTCCATGGTAAATACCCGGGCATATATTCCTCAAAATAAAACCCATAAATATCAATGATATATGGCTGTGGAATACCGAAAAACATATGTGTGGGTACTTAGCCTCCATATATTGATTCTGTATATTTTATTTTATTGTTGTTTTTTCTTTCAGTAACGTTTTTTTATGGTCTGTAGTGTTTCTTTGTTGTAAATAATCTATGCACCCAGAAAGATTGCG
>Ga0208900_1000215_pt1 | contig 36127 bp, 52 predicted proteins | sample AntAceMetag02UKK_FD_184763 | JGI IMG/M metagenome (GOLD analysis project Ga0208900, IMG submission 184763) | Saline lake microbial communities from Ace Lake, Antarctica - Antarctic Ace Lake Metagenome 02UKK (SPAdes) (version 2) | ecosystem: Environmental > Aquatic > Non-marine Saline and... | reverse complement strand
TAATATTTATATATAAAATTTAAGAATATCATCAAAAAATAACCTTTTTCTGCCCACATAAAAATCAACAAATATAACCAGAAAAAGATTATTTTTAAAATAAAAAATGTGCTCATAAAGAGCACACAGTTTTCAATTAAGCATTTTTCATCTTTTTAACTCCATAAAAATCTATTGAGTCTGCTCGGGGTTTATTGAATACATTAGGAGTAGTTTTTAGAGCCATGCTGCGATAAACATAAACAGCAATAAACTGTTCGTTAAATTTTTCGATTTTGATTTCTTCAACATCATGGAATGTCATTGGTCGATCCATTGCAGGTAACCCATTACCAAAATGTGGTGTCTTTTTCGGTGTAGTTTTCAAATTTTAACTCCAATATGTATAGCACATAGGTTTAAGATCAAGAATATATTTATCGTCAGTAAATATGTTTAACCATTTACAAAACAACACTATTTCTTTTGGAATAATAGGAATTATTTCAGTAAAAATATCTTTAATGTTTTTTAGTTTTAATTCTTTTTGAATCTCTGTACCATACCGAATATGTAATTGAAGATCGTTATTATCAACAAGTTTATCTAACAACGTCAAATAAGTTGTGTACATTTCTCTTTGAATATGGGTTAATGTTTCTCCAGTGCTTTTACAAATATACATTCCATTATACGGGAATATACTATGTTTGATAATTTCAACATGAGATTTTTGCCCGTGTACTTGTGATTCAACAGTATAGTCAATAATATCATCATACCTATACCAATTTTCATGATGAGTAACCATAAACACATTAGTGTCTTCTTCAAACTCTTTGTCGCTATATGTAATGAAATTATTAACTTTCCAATCAGAAAAACTTCTCTCAGCTAACATATAATCAATTTTAGAAAGATTCTGTTTTAAATACATTAGATATGATTTATGATCTTTTCTTGAAAGCTTACTAATAATATTATTAATATCTTTGTTAAATCTTGGATCGACTATTTGATTTTCTTCATTAAAATCAACATAAACTAATCCATACCCAAGTACTTTATTGACTCGTATTCCCATAGTTTGATTCTCCTTTTAGTTTCTAAATTCGTCAATTAAAATCAATATTATTGAAATTATCAATACAACACATAAAAATTTAATATAATTGTTATCCATTAGTTATCTCTTATAGTACTCCAGTCATATATCTTTGTAACCACCCAAGCAATTAACAAAATAATTCCAGTCCAAAATATCCATTTAGAAAATTCACAAATTGAAATCATGATTCCCATTTGATAGATTTTTGAGATGTATAAACTCATAAGTGCAAACACAATCATTACAACAAATAAATATATTAATATTTTAAATGTTAAAAATAATCCACTGACAATCTGTTTGAATTTAGATCTATTAGGGTCTTTTAATTTAAAGAAGTTCTTTCTATGATGAAGTTGCATTTAGATTCTCCTTTTAAAAACAAAATATAAATTACTTGTTAATTCTCATTACCACCCTCTCTTGACGGGTATTAACCGTTTCATATATTAGTCGTTTGTTACTATTTGCTAATTCTTCTCCACATTCAAGGCAAATATCGTAACCTAATTCTTTTCTCTTTATGTTGAATTGTTCTCCACACAGCTCACAGATTGGTTTCATTTTTAATAATATCCTCAAAAAATTAAAAGTAGTTTCAATGATCGTCAAATCTTTTTTTATGTTATTATTATTTATATATGAAATTCGTAATTATCAAATAATATTATTCACAAAAGTTGCTTAACACTCAAAAATATATCATCAGAACTAAATATTATACTTTCGTTAATTGATTTCATTTTGGCCTCGGCGGATTATTGATTCTATTTAGATTCTAGCATACTATTCAATTTATCCAAGTTTTCAAGAACTTCCGATTCAGTTAACTTTTCTTTTTTCTTCTGTGTAGGCTCAGGAGGAGCAGATTTCGCTTTCTCAGCGTTAACAATAGTTTTTTCTTTTTCTTTCTCTAACTCCAAATTTACTTTATTCTGAATTTTTTTATTTGCGTATTCTTGGTCCTGTTTCAATATTTCATTCTTAGATTTTTCAACCTCTTCTTTTTGTTTTTCTTTAGCAGCTTCTTCATCAGCTTTTTGAGCTACTTCTTCATCAGCTTGCAATTCTTCTTCCGCATCCTGTAGTTCGTCATCATCTTGTTTTTCTTGCATTCGTTTAGCATTTGAATTAACACCAATTGCATATGCAAATTTCTGTTGTTTTGTGTTAAGCCTATCAATATTCTGAAAATTCTTTGAATTTGAAATCATTATTATTCTCCATTAAATAAATTTAAATATTAATTATATTTTTTAAATTGACTATTTTAGTCGGATTATTCCAATTGTTTAAATAGTTTATTGAGTTTTTTGTTGTGTTAAACAGTCTAATATCAGAACCTTCCATAAACCCTACATCAAAATCACTACTACATATTTCAAAAATTGGTTGCTTTAAAAATAAAAAATCAATATCCACATATAAAATTGGGATATGATACTTCAGAAGAGTTTCTAGAATGATTTTTGGAAATACATTATCAATGTCAATATCATCAGATATACATTTGATATCGTATTTACACCCCAACAGATCTAATCTATATTTCAACAAATTTATTTTTTCTATATTTTTAATAGTTGAACATGAACATACAATATAATCATCTGAAATGAATTTTATTTGATTAATTAATTTAATATATTCTTCACTAAAAGTATGTTTAGAATTATTAATAACTACTTCTTCAAATTCACCAAATACTGGAGTATTAATTAAATCATTGGTTTTTAATTTTTCTTTTATTTTTTCAAAATAAGAATTTCTTAATTTTGACCCCATACCTGTATCCGGTCTTGTTGTTAATTGGTTATTATGAACTCTTCGATATATATAATTTTTACCACTTAATTGAAACCAAACACATCTATCTTTTTGTAGACGACTAATAAAATCATGATCCGCCCCACAAATCCAATTATCATATCCACCATATTTAAATAATATATCTTTATCGACAAAACTAGGACCATATGTATATTTAAGATTGTTATGATGGAGATATTGGAATCGAATTAATTCTTTATTTGATTCAAAACAATCTTTAATTAAATCGGGATGCATTAAATCGTCAGAATCAAAAAATAATAAATTTTTATATTTTGCAACTTTATACGCAAGAGTATTACGAATTACATAAGGTCCATAATGAATTGTAAAATAATGTATTTTAGTATTTCCTTTCGGACAAATTGCAGATTTTGTATCTTCACAATTATCAACCCCAATTAATATTTCCCATTTATTATCTTTGTTTTTAAACCAAGACTGATCGTATATACTTTGTAAACAATCATTAATCCATTTATCCGCTTTCCAAGCAGGAATAATTATAGAAACTTCATTATTCAATAATTTATCATTGTTTTTAAAATCAGGTGTTTTTAATGGGTTTTTATTTCTGACTATGGGATTCATTTTTGAATCTCCATTACCATTATGATAGGCTAATGAATGTGTTAACTTGTACGTTAATAAACTATTAACATTAATGAGTTCAGTGATTTGATACCAAACTCCAGAACTTAGAAGTGGATTTAGATCCCAACGAGATTTAGGGATTGGTTCAAGTTTAAAATCTATTTCTTTTAAAAAATTAAAATCAAAAATTGCCCCACCATCTATTCCATGATCGTATCCCCACCAATTTTTTTTACCATTTTTATCTAGAGTATTATTATGATAATGTATTGCAATATATTTATTATCTATTTTTTTACTTTTAAAATATTCTGCCATTAAATTATCAATAAAATTATCACACAAAATAAAATCATCATCGATTTGAATAACTGAATAAGAAGTGTATTTAGACACTTCGTCAAATAATATATTAATAGTTTTCCAATAATTAAATTTACCATTGTTTATTTCTGACGAGAGATAAATAATATCGGTATATTTTTTTGGTAAATTTACATAGTTAATATCTGTAGAACCATCGTTATAGACAATCACTTTAAATTTAAATTTAGTATTTTGTTCGTATAATTGAGTTAATAATCCATCTAATTTTTCAAATCGATTAAATGAAGGAATTATTATAATTGTGTCATAATCAGTATTTTTTATCTTTTTATAATTTTTTTCAAATTTAGTTATATCCACGTAAACCCCTTATTTAATGTATACTCCAAATATATGTTGGTGTGGCGTTAAACCTTTGACTAATTGAAATATATCCTAACGGTAATAGTATATTATTAATTTGATCAAATTCAAATTCCGTTGCTGCTTCACAAATAATAATAGGAGTATTCTTTTTTATAATCTCAATTGCACCTCTAAGTACTTTAGGTTCACTACTTTCTGCGTCTATTTTAATTAGAACAACATTTTCATTGTGAGGAATAATATTATCTAAAGAATTAGCACTAACAATATTGGTGTTATCTATATTAGTATGATCAATTTCAATTACTTTTGATATACCCATATTATCAAAAGTATCATATCTTATTAATTTTAAATTAGTTTTACGATCCCAAGCAGCAGTATTATATAATTTATACTTTTTGTTTTTATTATTTATTTTTAAATTTTTTTCTAATATTTTATAACAAATTTCTTCAGGCTCAAAAACAAATAATTTTGTCGAATTACAATGGTTTAAAAAATATAAACTATGATTACCGATATTCCCACCAATATCAATATATGCTCCATTTAAATTTAAATCTCGTATATGTTCTAATAATTTTATTTCATACCATGGCACTTGTTTAAATATATGTTCATCTTGACGGCCATGAAATTTATATTCAATATCTTCATAATTAAATTCTTTTGTTATTATATTATTCATTGTTTTTTCTCTTTTGTATCAACAAAATGTTTATTATAGAATTCTGTTTGTATTTGATCGTTATGTTTATATTTATCAAAAACATAATTATCATCAACATCTTTTTTCTTATGTTGTAAATCTCCTTGTTGATGTGCTAACACAAATCTCCGAATACCTTTTTTCTTTGCAAAATAACTAACATACAAATCATCCATTGGTATTGCTCCACAAGAATCATACCAAGTATCAAGGTCATCATAAAAATTTCGTTTAAATAATAGACAACCATTACCAGTAATATCAACTTCAACATCTTCTTCAACTGTTGCAGAATGACTAAATACATATAATGGCTGTTTATAATAACTATCAAGAATCCCTTTTATTAAAATGCGACCATGCATAGAAACCATAGAATTATATTTTTCACATCCCACAATCAATATATTAAGATAATTTGGAGGATATATTAAATCATCATCTGCTAAACAAATATAATAATTATCTCCTTTATTTATAAATCTAAGTTTTTCATTACTTGTTTTTTCATTATTTGTTCTGTGTAAAATAATTCTCGAGTCTTTTAATTCTTTATTAATATACTCCCATTGAGTTTCTGTATAATTATTACAAGAGATTGTAATAGATCCTACTTCAGGATTTAATATTAAAGAATTAACTGTTTTAACAATATGACCTTGTCTCCATAAAGAAGCCATGTATACATCTACTAATTTATCCACTTACTTATACTCCAATATTGAATTGTTTGCTGAAAAAACTGCTTTAAACCATGTATTAATATAGTTACGAATATTAATGATTTGTAATCTATTTTTATATTCATTAAATGTCTGGTCTAAGCTCCTGTGAGCTAATGTTAAAGTTCCAGATTTATTTATTTTATCTCGATATTTTAAAAATCTAACTGTGGTGTCCTTATATTTATAAATGTGAATTGCGTCTGACACTGGATGGGGACGTTCTGGAGTGTGTACCAAACCCACATCAAACTGTTGGATTATTAGTCTATTAATATCATTAGTTGGGTCAATATTGATTATACTATCTATATCCATCCAAATTAGAGTTGTTTTGTGTTTTAATAATTTGTCTAAAATAAATTGTGATTTAAACAAACAGTTTTCTAGTTTAGTATCGTGATGAAAATCTAAAAAATCGATTTCAAAATTTAAGTTGTAAAATGATAGTTGTTTTTTTAAATTTTCTCCATATTTAATATATTTTGGTGAGTTTGTACAAAAAGATACTATTATATATTTCATATTTTTGGCCTCGGCGGATTTGTGATTCGGTTAGATTATTGATGATTTATTAGTATAATAAATTAAAATTCATAATTAAATAAATTTAAATCTTTTTCAAATTTATTTTCAACTAATCTTTGTGTTTCTCGAGTATAATATTGTTGATAAAATTTATTATTTAAATTGCTTGTTGAATTTAGTTTCTTCTTTGGTAGATCATGTAAAGATATGTCATTTCGCATTAATATTAACTTTTGAAGTTCTTCCCAATCTTCAAACAGTTTCTCAAATTTTAGTATTTTATCAGTTATTAACTCTCCATCAGTATTTATAATGAAATTATATTGAGGAATAAAATGACGATTAATTTTTTCATCTGACATTGAACATATCTGTTTAATAAACATATGAAAACTACATGCTTGATTAAATCCAAATCTTCTACGATTTAATTTACGCACCTTGTCATTCCATCCAGAGACTAATCTATCGAATGGATTTCTTACTACACTTATTCGCAGACAACGTTTTACAGGATTATTATTCATATTATGTAGTTTAGCATTATCAATGAAAGTGAAAAGCGACAGCGTTGATGCATGTAGACTATCAGCATTAACTGATTTAGTTATATCATAATCTGTGTCAATGAATGTTTTAATTAAAGCATACTTAATCGATGTGTTTGCATTTTTCGGAATTAATGTGAATACTAAATTTTGTTCTTCAAAATAAGCATGATATATTTGTTTACCCGGTATTTGCATATATAAATTTCCTAATTAATATTGCGATTAAATAAAAAATAATGCCCAGAATCGGGACATTATTTTTGTTGTTAGTTAATACGATTTAGTCAAATACCTTCTTCACATTGATCACAAATGTAATAAAACTCTGATGAATCGGTTATCCCATGTACAGCACATTCAAATATAGGTTTAGTAAAGTCAATATATGGATATTTATTCATAAATAAATTTTTAAGTTCGTTTTTTGATAATTCGTTAATTGTCTTTTTACATGGCCTATCAAAATCTTCTTTTAATTGTCTGGACATCCGACCATTTATTCGTATCCAATTGATTATAGTTTTGTTGAATTGTTTTGTTTTCTTTCTACTTTGTCTCGTTTCAATATTATTAAAAGGCCAATGCAGAAACTCTTTATCTGGGTGGTTGGGTTGGTTTATATTTCTCCGTCATAAATTCTCCATTGTATTAATTATCCCTAATTCAATGCATGTGAGAGGTAAAAATTCAAATTTACATTCATTAACAACTTTTTGTATTTTTGAATTATTTACAAATTTTAAAAATTCATCAGCTGAATATTTAAAATCTCCATCAAAAATACACGTTTTGTTCCAATAATCGACATTTCTATCGAATTCGTTCCAGTCAAATAGAATTGCGAATATTACATTTTCTTCAGATATTAATTGTACTTTTTTAATATCTCCAATATATTGCATCCACCCATGTATACACCATTCTACAGAGTCGTCACCATCGTTTACAATTAATTTATATCTCAATTTCTCCATCATAAATCGCTCCTAATTTGATTAAAATATCTTTTAACAAAAGTCGATGGCAAAAATCAACTTTTTGTAAATTACAGAAGCATACAAAGACTAATCTTGATTGGTTTAATACGTTTTTCCATTTTTCTTTGTTTTGTTGATATGAATTTCGCATTAATTCGTAATATTGTTTCGTATATTCATTATTGTCAATTTGACCATTTTTGTACCTGAATACTAACTGGGATGTTGGGCAGAATAATTTTCCAATTTCGTTTGTTGATTTGTATGTTATGTCAGTACGATATTGTCCTGTGTATCTGAATTGTGATGTGTTGAAATGTAAGATTTGGTTCCTCCTTTATTATGTTAAATAAAAAATGAGAAGAAGTATAAAATTGAGGCGAACCCCTAGTTTACACTCAAACACCAATCTTTAAGATAAATCTTAAAAACTCGTATTTATATAACAACACCAAACCAGGCTACGATATAAATACCGCACTTTAAACTGGGGGATTTCAAGATAAAAAATATCTATCTATCCCGTAAGACCGAAGTCTTCAATGTTAGTATTTATATATTAAATTTTTAAATATTAAAAAAATCGTGTTAAATACACTAAAATAGGGCAAAAACAGCTAATATATGGCTATATTTACTAATTTTTTAAAAATACAAGATTATTGGAGAATAAACTCCAGTAATCTTATATTTCGGGGACGCCAATGCCCCGATCAAAAGGAGGGGCGTAACCTCCTAATATAATAGATTTATATATCATTTCCGTGAATACAAAAAAAAGCATATTAACTATATTATTTATATATAAAAACAGAAAATAAAAATAAATAAAAAAAAGATACAATCACGTCAATTAATGTAATAAATCACATTAATTGACGTCATTGCACCTAAATAGGAGACACCTCAATCTAAGCCGAAGCTCCTCTGAGGGGGTTAAAAACCCGAACTGGACTTAACCAGTATATATAGTATTTATATATCAAAATTTTAAATATCATATTAATACACAAAATCATCTAACAAATTTAACAAATTTCCCACACAAACAAAATATATGCTCCAGCTCGCCCCATCCGTCCTCAAAGAACCTTCAATACCAACGAACCATAGAAAATAAAAAATACAGAAGACGAATCACAATGTAAACATCATAATCAATCTTCTGTATTTAGAACAACAGGAAAACTTATAGTAACAAGTACTATAAGCTAGGACAGATAAAAGTAATAAAACTTCTATCTGTTTACATAATTTATATATTAAATATTTAAATAACAGAAAACAACACAATAAAATTAACACCTAACAAAATAAAATAAAAAATTGGGTGTCAACATAAGTTAACACCCAATCAAGTTTAATTAATCCTATTTAATTATTATAAGTCAAATGGAATCTTATTTAGTAGTTAAATGATCTTTATAGACTTTAACCATCCACTTATCAAGTTCTCCTATTTACAAACATTTCAAAAATGCAGCAATTCCATCTAAATCATCAAAGATTTTGCCACCGTTTGTCGAAACCATTCTCTTAACTTGAATTAATGATTTAAGTTGGCTTGTATTAAACACCAACTCACCGTCATCAACAAGAACACAAAACAAAGTCTTTTCAGGTCGTTTGTTAGAATCATCAACAACTTCGGCGATTGAATAAGTACCAAGCATCTTCGGGGTGATTACATAAAGACAATGATCACAGTTTTCTCGTTCAATTATCTCTTGTTCCTGAGCTTCTTTATTCCAATCTTCAACAACAGGATTGAATAACGATAGTTTATTCGAAAAACCAATCAAAGAAATTAATTCATCCCGCCAAATTGATTCGTTGCAAGTGCCTCCAAGAAAAACTTTAATGTTTTGTGTTTGTCTAATCTCTAAATCATTAGTTTTTATCCATTCATTGAATTCCGCTGCTGTAAAATCACAATCACAATCAATATCGAAATCACACGAATCTGCCGAATGATTAAATCTCTGGCAATTAATATCTTTACAAAAATCATTAAGTTTCATCTATTTTTCTCCTTTATTTATATCAATTTGAACTTCCTTTAAAAGTTCAAAGTATTCACAGCACAGTTTATATGTTTCGCGTTCACTGTCTTTAATATTTTCAAGTTGTTTTTTGGTTGGTTTATTATTTTTAACTCTATTCATAGACGTTATTAATACACCATATTGTTTTTGAAATTTAGTATATGGTGTATTAAAACATCGATCTTTCCCTGTGATTAAACTTACTGGACAACCAACACAATATTTATTTAACTCATTGGTATTATAATATTCTCTACATAATTGACTTTTCCCAATATCCAATAAATTAGAATATGGTATACCCCATGGATTTTGACTCGGATGAGTACCAGCATTTAAATAAAGAGATATATCTAAATTCACTGATCTAAGGTCTAAGTTTTCTTCCCACCATTCTATTTCGTTTCGGATCATTCGAATAGGTTTACTTAACATTTTTTCTCCTCTTTTAATGAGTATATTTCAGCATACAGACTAGTATAACTCATTTTTCTCCTGGTTGGGTAATACAATTCGTTCACATTCAACAGCATCAACTTTCTCAGTAACTTTATTATAAACTCCAAGATATATTCGTCCACAATGTTTACAAGTGAATGTGTGTTGATGATTATAAACTAAACCTTTTGTTTTTCCACATACACAAGTATAATTATAATCTTTTAGACTAATTTCACCATTATCATCAAGAAGTATATCTTCATTATTGATAGGTACACTCTCATTATAATTAGTCCGTTGTAGTAAAATTCCACTTTGAAGTTCCCGGACACTAGATATCTTAAAAGAGCTGTAATATCCAGTATAAATTTTTCCACAATGAGGACATGGACTAGTATTTTTTTTACCAACCATATACGACTCGGATTTACCACATAAACATCTGATTCTTATTCCTGACATTAGTCTTTCTCCTGTTTATTAACAACATATGGTAATACTTGGTATTTTAAGAATCGCCAATATTTACAACCAGATTGATATAGTTTTAATTCAATACCATCTAATTCTTTAAGTAATAGTTGTTTTTCTGTTTTATCTTCTGTATCACTTATTTTATCTTGAATGGATAATAATTCAGTATGTATATTAATGATATTAACATAAGGCGTACCTTCACAATATTGCAATCCAGTATAATTATAAACTGGACAATCTTTACAGTCTCTATTGAGAAGTAGATTTTCATTATTATACATAGAACAAAGAAAGCTATTTTTTGGAGACAGTAGATCATTATACAGTTTAGTATCTTTCGGTTGAGTGTTTAAAACATCCCTCCACCAGTTAACTTCTTTATTGAGTAGTTCTAATTGTTTTTTATTATTGTTTGACATTATTGAGTACCCCTACCAAAAGATGTAGATGATTCCAAAATTCTCGGTGTAGATTATATTTTATTCCTTCAATTATATTAAACAACTCAAGGCTGAACTTACCATCACCAATCAAGTTCTCCAATTGACAATCATAATGGGCAAACGAATCGAATTGATAGACAATATCTCGTCGAGTGTCACAATATTGAGTATCTGTCACTTCATAGATTGGACATTTTAAACAATTTCGTTTATCACCATATCCATATAGTTTATATTTATCACAAACAACTGACGTATCGTACAATTCATAGTAAACCGAAACGTCATCATGTTGTTTTTTTAATATTGTTTCCCAATATTTAATATCAATTTTGAGTAGTTCTTGTGATTCTAATTTTTCATTTAACAATTTTTTTCAATCTCCTTAAGAAAACTAAACATAACACAATGTTTTTGACAACATGTTTTATTTGTATTAATCGAACAACGATTATTTGGAGTTCTTACTTTACATTTCATGGAATAATCTATAAATTGTTTATTTGTTTTGTCATTCGTTAGTATATTAAGAAATCCTGTTAATACACAATTCGTCTGTGTACATTTTCGATTACGATTAATATTACAAGTATTTTTTGAGGATCTAACAACACAATTTAATTTAATATCTTTGAATTTTAAATTTTTTAATCTATCTTCAGTTAATTCTACTAGAACTGCTGAAGTAGGCTGTTTTTCAAGTTCCATACTCACTGTTAAATTAGAATCTATTTTACCGACATATGATCTCCCACATTTTGAACAGAACACATGTTCACCATCACTACTAATTATAAATGCCATTTTTTTACATATACATGGAATTGTAGTTGAAATCATTTCCGATACACAATCATATGTGTATTTATCTTTTAATTTGATGTTGTCTTTAAATTTACTTTCATCAAGACCACCAAGTCCTTTTTGACACTGTGGTCGGGATATCACTGTATCACATCCTAATTTATCTTGTAACTGTCTTGCAAAAGTATTCACTGGAGTTATATCTCGAAATTGTTGGGATTTGTATTCGATCGATTCCATTATGCCAGTTTGTTTATTAAAATGACCAAGATATATTCTCCCACAGAATTCACATGATGTTGTGTGTTTATCATGATAAATAGTTCCTGAGTTTTGTCCGCATTTGCATTTGAATCTACCCCCAATCGTTTGTTTGTCAATAAGTACTTTCTCTTCCATTTTATTCTCCTTTTTTTAAAAGAATTAGTATATCAAATTAGAATGTTGATTCAAATTCGATTATATTATGATTAACATAAAAGAATGGTATAAATATTTGATAAATAATTGTTAGAAAAGTATTATGTGAAAACACGCTTGGGTCATTAATACTTTTTATAATCGATTTGTAAAACGAGAAAGTGTTGTTTCCTCCTCCCCCGTTGTAAATTTCTGATTTTTGATCATATAATATAGTCTTAATAATTCCAAATAGATTAATAACACTTACGTCAACTAATTTTGTGTTTATCTTTTTCTGTTTATATCTCAGAAGAAAATCTGATTGATCTTTTATAAAATCATTGAAATATTCATGAGCAAGAGTTAAATATGGATTATCAAAGTCATAACAAAATAAATTTAAATAATGTTGATCAAAATCAAGTTCATTGTTTGAATCAATTAATATATTTTCTTTAATTTGGCTTTCTTTTTTGGCCTCGGCAGATTTTAGACTCTTAAGGTTATTCATGTTAATAATTCGTTTTGAATTTAGAATAATTTGATCGCTCTTAGTCTCTGGATTTAAATCATTAAGTATCTTATCAATAAACGAAGTTTCGTCAATTCCTGCTAAGTGTTCGTATTTTTTACTATGTAAATTAATTTGTGAATCTTCAGATCGTTGACCTAATTCGTTTACATCAGCATCTTTAAGAAATAACGTTATATCATTACGTTTCATATAGAGTTTACAATGATTGTTAAATAGTCTACTTTGAATAGTTGTGTCTGTAAATAGTTCATTAATATTGCTCAACAAGTATGATGAATGTGAATTAGTAAGATACACGAGAAAATACAAGTATATCATTGCCAAGATTGCCATAGTCTCGATTGGAGTATTATCTTCAACTAACAAACAATTAAATAGTTTAGTTAATCGCATTTGAATTTCACTAGAATCATAAGTAACCAATGACATAATTAATGATTTAATAAAATCACTATTGAAAATATAGTTACTCGAAAATAAACTCACAGCTTGAATCTTAAATTGTCCTTCTTCACTTGTTCTATCAACAAAACAATCATTTCTTCCAACATAGACATAATAATTGCAGCTCAAATTAATAATAAAACTTTTCATCGATGGAGATATACAGAGAGTCAACAAATTGTCAAATTTTGTATTTTCTTCAGTATAAGTTGAGATGATTACAGGAGGTAATTGTTCTTTTTGATTTTCTTTTTTTAAGGCATCTTTATGTTTCGCTATATTAACTATATCAGGTTTAACATCAACGTTAGCCAGAGTTAGCTTATAAAGAGCATCTAAAATCATATGATTTTGATAGAATCCATATAAATCTGAATATAATCGTCTAACTTGTAAAATATTAAAAATTACGTCAAACTTATTACAGATTCTAAAATTGAATAAATTATTATCATTTGTTGAATTTTGTGTAAATGCTAGCAAATCTGCTTTCAAAACAGGTAAGTATGACTCAATTTCATAATAATTTAAATGAACAGAATCAATCAGTTTATTATCAATTTTTCGAAGTAATGTTGGATCATTACAAAACTTAGCTACATGATCGAGAACAATTTGAAGTGTTGTTTCGTCTTGTACGTTTAACTGATACAATTCAATACGCATATTAAATTGATTTAAATTCTTAACAATTGCCAATTTAAAAATAAATTGCTGTTGTATTCCTGCATTAATATGGTAAACCTTAGATGATAATTCCATTTTTATCTATTTCTCCTTTTTACCTTTATAATTAATTATTTCATCAAAAATTCCTAATTTATAAGGTTCGACAAAACTTCGCATATCATTCTTCCAGAACATCAATAACAGTTTATGATAATTTGGAAGAATGTAAAACATGTCATCATAAGAATATAGTTTATCTAATTCAATATACATATCCATACTAAAGTCTTCTATAAATCTTTTTCGATAATCGTAAACTATGTCGTTCCATTCAGATTTAGTTTTATGAACCCAATTATTTCGTTTCCAAAAAAATAACAATATTAATCCAAAAAACAAAGCAATAGAACTAATTAAGCTGAACATAACATTTCTCCTTTAAAATTAAAAAATTAAATCTAAAAAAACTTTCATTATAACTAAGTAATTTATATATAAAATCAATGAATACAATCACGATATCGTTTTTAATATTATCATATTTAATATATAAATTATTAAAATAAGTTATCATATTTAATATATAAATTAAGTATTACTTTATTTTTTATTGAACTTTACAAACCAAAAATAGGAGAACGATATGTCACAAGTAATTAATCTAGAGTACTTAAAGACTTTAAACAGACCGTATGAAGCAATCAATGAAAGTTTTTGGAATGAGTCGACGAATATAATCAAACTTCGAATGGAAAATGATCCCGAATTTAATTATATTTGTCAACGAAATATCAATAAAATTGCTCCAAATTTCGGACTAATCTGGAATAATGTTGGCGACAGCGAAACCTGTGTTAATTATGTTCAATATAGTTTCAATCGATTTTATAATTTAAAACACGTGTCTGAATGGTTTAAAAAATCATTATGTCTATCTATTGTTGGGCTTAGTGAATTAACAGATCCTATTGAGATTCGAGACATTTATCAAAAAGTCTATAAATACTCAGCAAAAGAAATTAAAGATATTGAATTAATACCTGGGTATGAAGAAATTCGATTAACTATTAACAAGTTTCTTACAAAAGAAAAAAAGAATATTACTGACGAATCATTTGATGAGACATATAAACAGTTTATTAAAATTCTTATTAAATCACTCTTATTAAATGGTGACTTTAACACTAAAGACACAAATAAATACATTAGCATCATGTATGGTCGTTTTGGTTATTGTAAATCGTTTGAACAGATCAATGAAGACTTAGAACTTGAGACTTCATATATTAATCTATCGAATATTATTTTTAAATTCATTTCTGAATTTAAAAAGGCATATTCGAGTGACGAACATATGAAACAATTGTGCGGTATATTTGAGAGATTTTATGATACTGCATTAGATACATTGATTGTTGATGATGAATTTTATATTGAAAGAAATCTTAGACTTAAAGGATTAAAAATGTTTCAGAAGTATTTTATCACAGAACAACTTGGTGATTATATTTAATTTGTTTGTGAATTTAAGATAGGGGATATGTTGATTATATTCCCTATTTTTAACGGAGATCAAAACATGAAAGTAATATTTCTTGATATAGACGGTGTATTTAATTCACAACGATTTTATCGCGAAAGACCAGTGTGTATTGGACGAAATGAAATTAAGGAATTTGATCCAAAATGTGTAAATCATTTTAATAGAATTATAAAAGAAACTGCTGCTGAAATTGTAGTTAGTTCTACTTGGCGCAAAGGGGATATTAATTATCTTAAAACCTTATTCAAACAAGTTGGAATTATTGGAAATGTAATTGGAGAAACTAAGAGAATAAGATCATCTAAATTAACAATTCCAAGAGGATGTGAAATTGCTGAATATTACAGAAATACATTTGATTTCTTACATTATTCATGGAAAGAGAATGAGTCTATATTAGAATCATATGTAATTATTGATGATGATAGTGATATGCTGTATGAACAGAGAAATAATTTTGTTCAAACCAGTAATGAAGTTGGTATTACTTATGAAGATTCAGATCTTGCTATAAAAATCTTAAATCTAGGAGAGTAATATGATTTTTGAAATTGTAGATAACGAGACGGATGAATTAATGGGTCGAATTACTGCAAAGACATATTATGACGCGGGTCAAGAAGCAAATTGTTTTGTCGCTGAAAATGGTATCGATCGCGAATATGATTACACTGGTTACTACATTGAGAGAGTATTATAATATGGAAAATATAGACGATAGATTTGTAGAAAAAATGAATGTAAGAATTTTAGACAATCTGATGAATCAATCTGAATATACTCCTTATTGTGGAGTGTTTTTTTGTAATAATCAAACTAAATTTAATGGAACACAATTCGTTTGTTTAAAATGTGGGTATATTACTCAATTTCCAAAAGAAATTATTAATGAGTATAAAAAGAAATGGGGCAAATAGTTATTATATTGAGAGAGTGAAATGAAATTAGAACTAATCGATGATGAAACAGATAAATCAATTTGGACGTTCAATGCAAAGGACTGGGAAGATGCCGATCAACAAGTAGATTATTTTCTTGCTGAAAAATAAACATACTGGTTATAGAATTAGGAGAATAAAATGACATACAACAAAAGAATATTTTTAAATTCTGAAGACTCATCATCAACAGGATCGATAGTTTGTTTTGATGGAGACATTAGATGGAGTAGCAAACAAGTGAAAGCTGAACGAACTTCATTCATTGAAGTAGCTGACTGTCAAGTAAAAGCAAGACTCCATAGAACTGTTGAAGATTCTGCTGAAGTTTTTATTGAAAAAGTTAAGAAGATGCGAAATTCACTTAATGATTATATTGAACATCTTGAATGTAGATTATAAAAAGGAAACCTATGTTATTCTCAATTCAATTTCAAGTTGACCCGTTGAAGTACAATGACGATAGTTGTGTGATGAAGCGTCAAAGTTGTGACTTCGGATTCAATCTAATCAAAAATATTCAAAAAATAATTGGGGATGAAACCTTTCCAACATCCAATATTATGAATAATACACAATGTGATATTAGTCGGGGACTTAGGATCACAATTCCAGAAAATATGGCATTCAGTTCGAAGAGATTCTTAAACACTTCAGAGATCACAGTTCATGTTCCAAATGAATTTCTAACACCATATCAATCTCTTGGATTCAAACAATTATATTATTACGATTTCCAAATCACTAGTATTTTAAAGAATAAAAAAATTAGAATTCCTAGAGTTTGTTTGTATAACATTGTTCACACAACTAAAATACTCTGTGATTGGGCTAAATGTGGATTTCCTTTACATTGGACCGAAGATGTTTTCAATGAAAATAGTCTTAATGGAAAATTAATTTATATTACAGATGATAGCATTAAATACCATAGTGGATACATTAGAATTTAAATAAAGGAACACTAAATATGAGTTATCAAGTAATATATACAGACGAAATCGAAAATGCGGATACTCCAGAAGAAGCAGCTCAGTTTGCGTTTCACAGTATGCAGGAAGCAGATGGAGCTAATTTTGAAGTTATTGACATGAAAACCGGTAAATCTGAAATGATTTATCATGAATGGAATCGGAGTGAGTAAAAATGGAAAATTGGGAAAATATAGCTAAACGAATGATTGTTGTCAATCAATTAGGAATGAGGATTGAAGAAGATAGTGGTCACAGATATATTATTTTTGACGATGAAGCTGATTTCTCTATTCAAAATGAGTTAGAAAAGAATAATATTATTCCAAAATACTCAGATAAAGAAGATTTTCATGTTATAGTTAAACATTATGGATCATACATAAGTGCGTTAAATCTTATAGATTGTTGGCTAAGAGAAATAGGAGAACCAATATTATTAGATAAATTCAACAAATGGTTTCCGAATGATTATGATTTAGATAGATTATTTGATGCAACTAACGATGTTTAAAGTTATGTAACATAAGTACATACATTTTAAAACTGTCTGTATTAGCCCAAATTTACACATTTGAGTATTTTGTATACAAGCATATATAAAAACTATAAATGTGTTTTAAACGTAGTAGGAAGCCCCTTAAAATTAGTGTTTTGCAATTATTTTTGTTGTAAAACACTAATTCGGAATAAAAATTTTAAAAAATTAACAGGAGAATATAATGTTTAAAAGACTTGCAGAAAAGATTAATGAATCGTGTATCGAACTTGGATATGAAAGTAAAATAAATGAAGACTATTCCGGTAGACATATGTATGGTGAAACAACAACAGGAGTTGTAATCGACAATAATGTTAATTTAATGTCGATAATAATTAGTTGTGCTGATTTGTTTGTTGAAAATGGAAAAGCGATTTTTGATGAGATGGATGGAGACATTAAATCAGATACAATGGGAAGAGATCAAACAATTTACTACTAAAGTTTGTGTAAGGAGGTTTTTATGGAATATATAAAAAATTTAGACGAATTATCCAGACTACCTAAAAATGCAATTTTAAAATACCCAAGTAATGAAGATGATTATGGTGAAGTTATACCAGCACATATATTGTTCAGATTAATTAAAAAATATCCTGGCGAATTTATAGAAGATCGAATATTAAGAGATTATCACAATAATGATGTTGAAATGATTGCAATAATAAAAGATATGGACGATTTTGCTGAAGAATTTGACTATAGTATAATGACTATGATCCATACAGATAAATATTTTATTCCAGCAATACAAATAAATGTCGATCCATTTAATTATAGTGAGAGAAATGATGAAGATATAAACATTATCGATCTTCAATTTGAAAAACTTATCGAAAGTAAAGGATATAAATTATTTTATGTCCCATACGACCACAATATAAACAATATAGAAGAAATTCGAAATTGGTGGATATTTGATTAACAATAGGATCTATAATTTGTTGAAGTCAAAAAAAGGAGAATAAATATGAGAATCCATAGTTATGGAACTAACCCAAAATATAAAGATGGAAATCTGATTTTTGATAGTGACATGTTTAAAGTTATTGTTTGGAATACAATAGATGGAATTAAAACAACTATCGAAAATCATTTATTACATACTGTTACTGAACTTAACCTTGAACATTCGTTTCTTTCTAATGATCAATGTGTGAGCATATTTACTCCAATACAAATAATAGAAATGATTGATGCACAAAGTAAACTATCATTTAAAAAAGGTAAAGAACATAAACTAAACGAACTTCAAAAATGGTTAGGAATACATTGAAGATCAATTATAATAAGGAGAATAAAAATGAAAATTAAAGATTTAAAAGAATTGATTAAAGATCTAGATGACGATGGCGAAATTATTATGGAAACTGGAATAAGCGAATATTTGAAAACCGTAGATAATATTGACATCGGTGTCCCAATTCGATTAAGAATGAAACATCCAGAATTAACTAATAATAAATATATTGACATTCTATATGGTTGGGAATATGCTTATGACATATTTAATACCGAAGAAGAATACGATGAATATGTTAATAAAACACCAAAATGTATAGTGATGGGGTAAATAAAAATGGAAAAAGAACTCGCAAAAAAGTTAGTAGCAGCTTGTATTGAGTTTGATGTGGAAGCAACAATACGAGAAGATTACTCTGGAAGAGGAATGTACAATCGAACAACAACTGGAGTAATTATCGAAGCTAACAATTTTTCAATAATTTCGGTTGTAATTGGTTGTGCAGATATGTTTATTGACAAAAATGGTGAGCCATTATTTGAAGATTGTGAAGACATTAATTCAGATAACATGGGGAATAGTATAATTTATTACTAGAACCAACAATTTGCCGAGGCCAAAAAAACTAAAACTTGGAGAATAAAAAATGAAAACACCTTTAAACAACTGGTTTGAAGATAATATTTTTGAAAATAATACTTTAGAAAACAGACTAAAATACAGTAGTGAATATTTTAAACAATTTGAATTCATCAAAAATGTGTTTCCAGCAGCGTTAAATATTAATGGTTTCAAAGAAAGAGAAAATTATACAGAAAATTGTGTAAATATAATTGAAACACATATGTCAAAAAGTATCATTCTTCCAGTATATCAAATTAATTGGAAAGGTATTGAATTTATTATTAGACACAATTTTCATGATTGGAAAGTATCTGTGAAAAGTGATAGAGTTATTCTAGGATTGACTCAATTTAAATTATTTGATAGTAAAAAAAAAATTAGGTATTATGAATGTGAAGAATTTAAAAAAGAATGGGTCTATAACTGTTATGATGATTGTAAATCCAAATTCACATGCGAATTACAAAGTAGATTTGATTTATATTGTTTAGTTAAGATTATATTCAATACATATAACAGATCTACTAATATTGAAGAAACAAAACCAGAGAAAACATTTTTTCAAGAAGTAAACGAAAGAGTTACAAAAAATAACAATTCACATTTTGGAGCTGATCAATTAACAATAATTAATCGTGAATGGATAAAAGCAGTTTGTGAATTAATAGATGAAGATAGAGCTTGGCATATTAAGTAGAAAATTATATTATTTTTAATGTTAACTAAATAATGGAGAAATTTTATGAAAACATACAAATGGTTAACTCCTAATGGATATTATGATTCATTTTCAAAACTTTCACGTGTTGAAAATTTGGGATGGTTTCAAGCAATCGAAAGAAAAGATAGTTTAGAACCCACAATCGTTAAATATGTATGTTCTAGCTGTGGTTATAATGTGATTGGTATTATATTAATTGATTATACCAATCCAATGATTAATAAGAAAACATATCCTGATTTAAATGATCAAATGATGCACAAATTAGATTTCTTTCCTGAATCATATATGTTATCACAGACATTTATTACAAACAAAGAAATTGAATTATTCGATTGTGAATTTGACGATTCTTATAGGGATATTGGATTGCATAGTATAAACGATGTTGATATTTATAATATGTTTAAGAACGATCAGATTATCATAAATAGACCAATCATAGACTTAATTAGCTAAAACACATATCCAAATTTGCATGTTTACTGTTTTTATATGTCCTTACACTTAGAAATTGTAAACCTGCTTTAAACAGCTTAGGAACCCCCTTAAATTGAATATTTAAATAGTGTTTTTATTAAAATTTGTGTAAATTTTCAAATTAATTAGGAAAAGCTTAAAACATATCCAAATTTGCATGTTTATTGTAAATATAAGTAAGCATACTTAGAAACTGTAAATATGCTTTAAACAGCTTAAAAATGCCCTTATTTTTAATATTTAAAACACATTTTTACTAAAAATATTAAATTGGGGCAGCATTATCAACTCACTGAATAAGTAATAGGAGAACAAAATAAAAAATGGGAACTCGATGCTTAACGATTATATATGACGAACAAAATACTGAAATTTGTGTTATTTATCGTCAAATGGATGGATATCCTGAACAACACGGAACTGAATTAGAAAAGTTTTTCAAAGATAAAAAAATGGTAAATGGGATATCTGAGAACGATGAAGATAATTTTAATGGCATGAACTGTCTTGCAGCTCGATTAATTAGTGAATTGAAAATTGGGATAGGAATGTTTTATCTATATCCTGCAGGCACTAGAAATATGGGAGAAGAATATATTTATCATATTCGATATGGTAAAAATAATAAACCAGAAATTGAAATAGAAATAGTCTGAAATAAAAAAGATCTGAATTAATAGATCTTTTATTAAATAGTCAGTAAGATATACACAATCGTGTTGTCTTACTGACTAATTTTTTATTTTTTGTATATAAACAACCCACATAAAACTAATAATAATATTTCTTCGGTTTCGCTGCTTGATCTTTAGCATGTTTTTCTAAATATTTATCCCAATCAAAATTATCTATTTCGTCTTGTTCTTCTTTACTTCGTTTTGGTTTCCCTCCAGCTTTTAATTCCATAACTTTAACAATTTTAGCTGGTTTACGTCTCAAACTGTTATTGAATAAATCTGTATCTAAGTTACATAGATTAATTTTATCTTGTCTTTGTTTCTGTAGTTTCTTATTTTTGGCCTCGGCAGATTTTGCAGATTCAGAAAGATTGTGTTTCTCTAATATTTTTTCATGAGCTTGTAATTGTTCATCTGTGAAAATTGATTCGTACATTTCTGTATCTTTTTCTTCAGGAGTAGTATCAATGTGTTCAACATAATTTCCGTTTTCGTCACTGAAAAGATATTTTTTATAAAATTCTTCCATTTCTTCGTTTGTTTTATTTTTTGTTTGTTCTGTCAATTGAGAGTCTCCTTTTAATGATTTTATTGAGTTTTTAGTGTCAATAACTTCCCATTCTTCATTATAATATTCAGGAACTAATTCAGCGGATGCATTGTTAATACTTTGTTGTAAATCTTCTTCAGAAATTTCTATTGGTTCAAAATTGTTTTCTTTAATTATGTTTATCGATTTAATTATGTTTTCAATTGAAAGTTTATATAAATTATCTTGATAATCTTTGTAATTTTGAGTTTTATTGAAGATTTCTCCATTATCGGTTGTTAACATACAAGGAAAGTCAAAGAGTGCTGAGTAATTATCAATAAACACATCATGTGCTTCGCAAATCAATGATTCTTGTACAATAACTTCATCGTGAACTGATAATATAGGAACTGAAAATTCGTCTATCATGGAAATTATTGTATTAATTACTACATCCGCTTCTTTTTTTTGAAGTTTGACTCCAAAACCACTTGCAAAGTATTTACTAATTTTAATATGTTTTTCTTTTATTGCATCAATAATAATATTAATTGTATGAAACCCTACTCTATCTTCATAACTAGGAGAGTTTACTCCATGTGTCTTTCCATATTTGACAATATTGTATTCATATACTTGACTTTGTGCTTTTTGAATATTATTTACTTCTTTTTTTGCATTTTCTAAATAATTAATATGTACATCATCTAATGTCGTTATATAATTATCATCTGTACATTCATCAATAGTGTCACACATATCACAATCATTATAATTTATGTCATCTGGAGTTTTTTCTAAACATAAACAAAGTCTTTTAAGAGCTCTTAGTTTTAAAAGTTCATCTTTTAAATTATACCAACACGAATATATTGCTTGTTGTCTATTTCTACAATTAATCATTGTCAAAATTATTATTTTAACTACTTTTCTAGATTGTATAAGAAACTCAGGAGATAATTCTTCTTTTTTGTGGAAATCTTCAAATAAATTATAAGCATCTTCATGATGTGATTCAATACCTTCGATATTATATAACATATTAATTTGACTTGCTTGCATATCAAGAGTTTTTGTTTTTTCTTCGTTTATTAAATATCCTTTACGAATTGCTTTAGAATCGTTTTGATATTTATTATAAATTCTCCCTCCGTCTTTTAAACTACTATTATTAAATATTCTTTTCATAAAAATATTGTCATAGACTAAATATCCATCAGTGTCAATATACCCCATTCCAGATTCTACAAGTTTATGTTTTTCAATAATATCATAGTTATCTATTGCTTTACTAACTTTAACTTTCAAGTGTAATTTATTAAAATTATTTATCCGATTTAATTTAGTATCAAGGAAATCTTCTGCAAATCCAGATTTAATTTTATCTTGAATAAATTTTACTGTAATGTCTTTTTTATTTTTATCTTTAATAGTAATTTGTTGTTGAATACTTTCTTTTTTTGATTTTTTACTAATTTTAAGACTTTCTACATTTCTTAGATAATTAAGTTCTCCTAGTTCGATTTGATTTTCATATTTTTTGAATATATCAATAAGTTTATTTTTACAAAATACTCTTGTTTGTAGGCCTTTCCCAGTATTTGAAACTAATCCCCCTATTATCTGTTCAATATAGCCTTGAGTTTCAAGATTATCAAAAGTCGCAAGTATGTTTTTTCTATTCCAAGCAATAAAGTAATTTTCTAAACCTGGGATTACGTTTTTTTGTTTGTTACTTGAACCGAGTAAATAGAAAAAACTTTTAATAGTAGATAAATATTTTGGTCCCCTACTGTATCTTACACACCATTCTCCACTTTTCCAAGCAACAAATAAAGATAATAGTATAGGTTTTATTGTTGCTAATACTTTTAACTGCATAAATTTTTTATTATTAGTTTTATTCAAACATAAAAATTGTTTTTTTAATTCAGGAGTATTCAATACACTATCTGTTAATTGATCAATGATGGGAGGAATATTTATAAAATCAAGGTTTAAAGACATAGTTTTATACCATCTATCTTGGTATCTTTGAAATGTGTTGACATCTTTTGTTCGACTCACATAATTCTCAATCCCTAACATTAAATTTTCTTCTTCACTCAAAATATCAAAATTTTGATCAAAATATTCTATATCTTCTTCACATTTAGTTGTAAATGCTTCATAATCTTCTAATTCCATATTCATTTCCTTTTTTTAATTATATGATTTGATATTAATGAATCTACTATTATCGAATATACATTTTTTAAGTAAAAAACTCTGTTTGTATATTAATTATTTATATATAAAACATGATAATTAATTAATTCATGATGAATATTTATATAAAGATAGATTGTAAAGATTCATTAAAAAAGAGATATAAAGTATTTACAATAATTTTTTAGAAAATTATTTTTAGATTATAAAGATAGATTGTAAAGATTCATTAAAAAAGAGATATATAAAGTATTTAGAGATATACAAAAAAAATCAATAACAGTAATCACATACACACACACAGGACTGCTCTGCACTATAACTCCGTCAACAACTTCTTGATTTGTTACAAGCTCTATATTTTATACATATTTTTGTAAGTTTTCAATCTTACAATTTTTTAAAAAAAATATCCTCATAATTATACTATACATTTTTTTACAATATATTGTAATTTAATTAAAACTTCAAGATGTTCAATTTAATTGATGTTGTTTTTATTCACAAGTAAATTATAGCTTTAAAAAAAAGGGCTTTTTCAATAATTGATGTTATTTTTTTGAAAAAATGATAGTTAAAATATGTATATATAGATATAATTATTATAGTATAAAATATTTTTTAGAAAACTTATAAGTTTTTTATGTCTCCACAATCAAATTTTAGTAGTTTCTTTATAGAATTTAACAACTTTCAAAAAAAATTAGTCCGTATACAACTTCTTCTATTTAATTATACTTATGTTTTTGGGCGTTATATTATTTTTTTGAATTATAATTTAACAATATAATTTTAAAAAAAATAAGTTGTATACGGGTAATTAATTATATAAAACTTATAGTTTTTATATTTTTTTATATTTTAGATTCTGTAAATTTTTAATTAATTTTTTGAATATTAATGCAATTGTGCTCATATCTACATATTCTCATTACAATTTGTCAAAAAAAACTCAGTAAGTTTATTTGATTGGTATCGTTTTTAATTTTTCATATTTTATATATGCAAAAAAGTGAAAGTTAGTACACGGTACAATTTTTTTCTACATGTTTATCTTTTTATTTTGTTACATTTTTTAAAAGACTCAGTGATTATTTAAAATATCATGTTTTATATATAAATAATTATAGCAGTACATAAATTTATTTTTAACAAAAGGAAAAAAATATGGAAAAATCTAAAAAAGACATAGATATATTATTAAGTAGTGCGACGACTAGAAAAAATTCTAAATTAAGCGAACAAATTGTATATGAAATTTTACTTAAACTATGTGAATATGGAATTACAATTAAAGAGTTAGCTGAAGCACACGATATTAATTTCCAAACAATTTCTTCAGTTTTAAAAGGAAAAACTTTTAAAAAATCAGTTAGCAAATTAACTAACGAACAAAAACAACAAATTATTCATAATGTTGATAATTATAACAACCCGAACAAACAAAACGTACAAGATATTATAATCGCTCTTTGGTATGGAGAACTCACTTGTGCTGAAATACTCAAAAAATATAACATTTCTATTGGATACCTGACGGATATATCTAATGGTACTACTCGATGGTTAAAGAACGAGAGTATTGGCTGGCTAGAATCATATAATGAATTGACAGATGCACAACAAATGCGAATACAAATTAATTTTGAAAAAACAAATGTCAAAACAAGATCGATATTATCATTTGACGAAATTGAAGAAGTTGTACGATTGTCAACTAATGGCATTTCTCTTTTGGAAATATCAAAACAATTTAATGTTAAATGTAAACGATTAAAGAATATTATTAAAAAAGCTACTGAAACCCCAGTTGATGAAAACATTCCTATTATTATTTCTAAACGTGCTTTGAAAAATTGTCATGAAGATTACAATATGTCTGCTCTAGGAGGAAGTCCTCAGTTGTTTGAAGATTATATGGAAAATAAGGGTTATTCGTATGATTCAGAACTCAGTAGCTTTGTTTGGAATAGATATTAATTATCAACCAAAAAGTCTTTTATTTTTTGTTTTAAAATTGTCATATTTTATATATAAATAATTAATGTAAATAGTAGTTTTTAAATTATTATTTTTTTTGCTCAAAATTGATTGATTGATTGATTTAGTATGGGGAGGACAGAAGCGACGGCTTGAATCTTGTACTTGTGATACTTGATTCTTACTTCCTATTATTAAATATGTACTTAACTCTTTCACAAGAGGAATTAATTATTATGAAAAACGAAAATGAAGTTGATGAAGTTGTTGTTGTTGATGAAGTTGTTAAAGAACAAAAACTCCCTAAATTGAATTATGAGTATTGTCGAGCTAATGGAATCACTAAATCTGATATTAAACGGTTTTGGGAAAAGATTGATTTTCCTGACGATTTGGTTGAAGGATGTTGTGAGTGGAATGCGGGTAAGGATAAAGATGGTTATGGACACTTTAAATTTCATGGTAGTGGGTATAAAGCTCATAGATTTTCTCACATGATCTTTAAAGGGGAAATTGGCGAAGATTTATGTGTTCGCCACACATGCAATAATCCAGGCTGTGTGAATCCTCATCATTTGCTAGCTGGCACTCATCAAGACAATATGAACGACATGACAAGACAAAATAGACAAAGTAAAGCTTCAGGTGAAAATGTTGCAAGCTCAAAATTAACTGAAATTGAAGTTAAAGAGATTTTAAATAAGTTAATTGAAGGTGTCTTCGGAACAGAGTTAGCTAAAATGTATGCCATTTCTTCAAGTGCTATATCACAGATTGCACACAGAAATACCTGGAAAGATATATACAATCTACTGACCGAAGAACAAAAACAGAAGATTAAAAATAATATTTCACCTATAAAACAAATTAAAGACAAAACTGAATATATTTGGACAATTAAATTAAATGAATCTATAGTTGATGAAATTTTACTTCAATTAATTCAAAAAGTCTCTGTAAAGAGTTTAGCAATTCAATACAATGTTTCACAAACAAATATACGAAATATTTGCAAAGGAAATACTTGGAAAGAATGCTATAATAAATTATCTGTAACACAAAAGCGACAATTACAACCTACAAGATATTTCTCTCCTGAAGAAACTAAAGAAATAAGAGAATTGTATGAAATTATGACTCAAGTTAATCTTGCAACCAAGTTTAAAACTTCTTCATATATAATCAACAAAATAATCAAAAGAATCAGTCCATACAATTACTAATCAAATCAAATCAACCCCAACAAAAAACCCTCCATCTAATTCATCAGATTAGATGGAGAATTTTTAACAAATTTCACTATCGACCCTGTAATTATAGAAGTTAAAAACATTTAATTATATAAGACTTCTATTTTTTAATTTTCATCAATTTGATATATAAATTATATTAACATAAGACCAATATAGTTATTGTTTTAATTTTTTGTTTAAACTTAAATAGGAGAATACAGATGGAAATAGGCAAACGATATGATAATAATATAGTAATCTTTAAAGACTCTATTTGTGTACGCGATAAAACTAACATTAGAGAAATTTTGTATAAATCACTAACAAAAATAGAAGTAATTAGTAATTGTGTATATTTTTATTATCCTCAAATCAATAAAGGTACATCTATTGTTTTTGACAATAGAACTGAACTTACTTACTTTATTGAAGATATTAGAAAACTTGTCGATTGTGATGTAGATTTTGTTTATGATGTACTGTCTAAAAAACCTCGATGTGATGATCCATTTTCTGAAAGCGAACAAACAAAGATAAACGAATTACAAGATTTTTTTATTAATCGAATTAATAAAATTGATAAGAAAATCACTATTACGATAGAAAAAGGAGAATAATGATGACAACAACACAATTAGTTGATCTAATAACACAACTCTCATTTTTCGAATTAATGGAAATATCATTCATTACATTTTTTCATATGTGGCCATTGGCTATTCTAATGATTTTATTCATGATTTGTATTTATATATTGGAATCAAATAAGATAAACAAGAAAATAAACAAGAAGGAGAAAGACAATGAGTAAAAGCAAAGTAATTCATAAAATAGGAACTCATACTATTTTTGATGGTCAATTACCCCTACCCTAAAGGGATAGGGGCTTGAAGTACACAAACTATCAGTGTACAACAATGCTGATTTAATTCAGGATTGAACAGACGTTTAATTAAGAGTTCACTTACGGATGCCACTCCCAGTCCGTGACTCTGGAGGTAACGATAATACTTGTACTATCGAAGTCCTCATTGCTGACTAGTAGGTAACGAAGATCAGTATTACTCTTAATTAAGTCGAGGGAGACGAACTAAACTATCTTTATAGTTTACCCGATCAATGGGTTCTCTAAGGAGAAGTATTATGATCTACATTGTAGATGCACGAAACAACATTGGACATCCGACTAGGAAACATGACATGGTTGGTCGTCTAATTCGTCGAGGACGAGCTAAAATAGTTAAACACTTAAACAAAGAAATTATGATTGTACAAATACTTGACAAAGTATTTGACGAAAGTAAAACTATAGATTGTGAATTCAGGATCGGAATCGATCCAGGATACGCAAATATTGGTTTTGCTGTATTCAAGATATATAATACAACTATTACTAAGTTGTTCACTGGTGAAGCAAAACTCCGTACATCGAAGATTAAAGAAGGTCTTGATGAGAGACGTATGTACAGGAAAAACCGAAGGTATCTGTCGAGAAAGAATATTAATAAACGATTTGGAAAGGGACATGCAAAGTTCAAACATCCAATATGGAGAAACCGTAAGAAACATAGTTTCCAACCAACTCACAGACACTTGATTGATTCTCATTATAATGTGCTAAAGAAACTATTGAAACTTGTTCCAGTGAGTCAAATCAAGATACACATGGAATATAATAAGTTTGATATACACAAGATAACAACTCCGAAAGTACACTCGTTCTATTATCAACGTGGACAACAATTTGGTTTTGATAATGTGAAAGCATACGTACGAAATCGAGATAATTATCATTGTCAGATATGTAATGAAGATGTTGGGCAAGAACCTAACGAAGTGCATCATATTATATGGAGAAGCCAAGTTGGTTCCTCAGATAGACCAGATAATTTAATTCTACTGTGTCATGAGTGTCACAACAAAGTACATAAAAAAGGGTTGGTGTGTCCAACTAAGTCAAGTTCTGTAAATAACTATAGGGATGCTGGAGTATTAAACACAGTAATGAAATATCTGTGGAACTACTTTGAATCTAATACAGTAGTACAAGATACTTATGGCTACATTACAAGTGGAGTTAGGCAACAGACAGGTACTCCTAAGACACATGCTAATGACGCAAGTATTATTGCCTTTAGTGATAGTCTGGGTCTGCAAGATATTCAAAACTACTCTTGGAGAAACTACACTGCTGAGTTGAATATGGTACAGTTTCCAAGACACTCTAGATCATTTACTCTTAGACATGAAGATAGAAAGTATATTATTAAAGAGTACGAAGACCAGAGTGAATTGATTGGACGTAAAAAGAAAAAGACATTTGCTTGGAACCGTAACCGAAGAGACGGTCAAGATCCTAAGAAAAAAAGTCTTACTGAGTTAAAACAGGATCTTATTAAAGCAGGTAAGTTAAATAGACTTACTATTATTGCAATACCTGGCAAAAGAGTTATGAAATCTTCGAATAATGTTTATACTATTCGTAAAGGAGATATTGTGAAAGTACACGATCGAGTTAGAGTATGTCAGGGAGTACAAAACAAAGGTAAAGTTATTACTTTCAAAAGTGACTCTTTGACAAAGAAACTAGATCTTGTTGGTGTTAAACATTGTCAAAAACTTGCGAGTAATTGTGGGTTAGTGACTTAACTTAACTTAACTGGCATTCATCCACTCGTCTAAAGACAGAGTGGTTTTCTGCTATGGGGTATTATAAACTTTCGTGATATTATCAAAATTAATGTCTTTAATAACGAAGAATTATTTATTGATTGTGATGATGTTAAATATTCGTTTGTTATAGATAGTTCTGAAGAATGTTTAAAAATGGGAACCACACTTCGACATGCAATTGCTATGTGGCAGAAAACACAAGATACTAAAAAATTCATAACACTAACTATTACAATCCAATAATACATATAATCACAAGGAGATCTTTATGAAAACCTGTAAACAATTCGATAATAACTTAATCATCTGTGAAAATAGTATTTATGCGAGAAATAAACTCAACGAACTCAAAGAAATTGAATATGTTAACATTACTGGAATCAAACGAACCCACAATTCAATTAGAATAGTCTACACTCAATGGAAAAGAGGATTTTGTTTTGAGATTCCATTTAATTATACGGATCAATTGAATAAAGCGTTCAAAGTATTGGAGAGACATATTAAATTGTGTTTTGTTGTTGTCGATTACAATACATCTAAACCAACAGAATATAGATGGTGGTCTGAACTGTTCAGTCAATTTAAAAATTGGTTGATGAATACCCCTCAATTAACAAAGGAAAATTAAAATGTCAGATAAAGTAATAATCGAACCAAATCAAGATTATTTTACTGTGATGTATTATGGAGATGAATTTAACATAACAGAAGTCAGGTATTTCGAATTTAAACATATAGTTGTTGACGATAAAAAAATACTATTGACAACAAATGACACAGTTGTTTTTACTATTGAATTAACCTCTTATAAGGAAGCAATCAAAGTCAAAAAACAAATTTATAATGGAAAGAAACGATGGAAGAAAACTCTCCCAGATGCATATATAATTGATCGTCGAGAGATATTTATCCAATCGAATAATCATCCAACTAAAATAATTCAATTAATAAATGTTATCAATGTTTGTAATTCTGAAGATATTGTTCAAATTCATTATGCATACGATAGTGAAGAATATTTAATATATATCAAAGAAGAATGTGAAATGGAGGCTAAAATATTGGTTGAAACTATTAAACGAAAATTTCAAGACAGTATACTTCCGGATGAGTTTGAGATACATCCAAATCATATTTGGGTTTTAAAAGCTTTTACAGATATTGAGCATACGATAAAATTCTCTGAAATTGTCGATGTTCAGATTTCAAATACTGATACTGAGATAACTTGTTTTGATAGAATTGAAAGTCTGTATATTATTAGACATAAAACTGTTGAATCTGCTCAAAGATTAGTTAATGATATTAAAAAGCGTTTTCAAGATAATATAGTTCCAGATGAATTTGAATTGCATGTAGATTGTGTTTGGGTTTTAAAAAACAAAACTGATGTCAATTATGATATAAAATATAATTGTATAACCAATGTTGTAATTTTGAACAATGAGGTTGCCATAACTTGGATACACAACAATCTTACTGAATTTACTAGTATTATTCACAAAACTAGGAAATTCGCTCAAAGAACAGTAGATTTGTTGATTCATGCAATGAAAATTGATCAAGCTAATAAAAAGAAAAATCTTACTGAATATACAATACATGAAGATTTTATTAAAGTTGATGGTATTGAAATCCCCTGGAAAGATATTAATGTAACTGATTATGAATCTAATACAATTAGTATAACTCATGGGATAATTAGTGTCACTGATATTATAATGAGTAATGAAACACAAGCAAAAGTTTTAGCTAAAGATTTACAGGATAGAACCAGAGACTGGTGGAAATCTACTAAATCTAAACCAAAACGATATGTGGTTTCAATTCGAACTATGTCTAATAAATATGAAATGGTGGGGTATTACAGTCATGATGAATCTAGTATTGTTTACGATGTAACAAACAAGAAATCGATTTTATTAAACATCCAAGAAGTTGACGAGTTTCCTGTACGTATTGATGTTACTATTGATTTGGTCCCTGACTGATTTAACTGTTCCAGATTCAAGCGAATATGGGTTTTGATAAGTAGAATTTTAAATAGAAAATTACAGGAGAATTTTTATGAAAGTTCAACAAAAACACAACATCCCAATTAATACACTTGTCGAAGTCAAATATAACGAAAGATTTAAAGGTGGAACAGAAATGGTTGTTCATGCAAGACTGTTTGTTATAGGTCATGAGCAAGATCTTGATGGTCCACCAATGTATGTTCTTTCTAAATCTATTAAAGACGCATATAAATCAGATTATAGGAAAGAATTTGAAAAAAAACATTGGGAAATTGAGAGTAAAATTTTGTTTGATGAAATTGTAATAAGCAGTGTCACCGAAGATATGTTGACTGTTGTTGATGTATCTAAAGATCAGAACACGATAATTAAAGACGAAACTTTGACTATTTAAATGTAATGTTAAGACAACAAGGAGAATTTTTATGAAATTTGACGATGCATTGAACATAATCTACGGCAAAGAAAAACTTGCCTATACAATTCATTTTTTTGAAAAAGAAATTGATGGTGATGAATTGCTACCAGATCACTTTCCTGATCAAAATATTTGTGAAGATCTTATAGGAACAGTTGACGAGGCTTGGTTGTATGCGAAAAAATTTGCTAAAAATACTAAAGGCAAATATGTAAATATCCATATTTGCGATAGTCAATTCAAACCTGTTCCTGGTTACTATGTATTGAATAAAGATATTGAATGTAATGTTAAGACAACAAGGAGAATTTTTATGAACGTGTTAAAACAAAAAATAGTATTAGAAGAGATTGAAATCTCAGAAAAAGAAGCATTTTCGAAGTTTATCACGAGTATTGCATATTCAGAACCGACAAACGAAGTTGATTTATTGTATAGTGAACCAAATTCAAAGGTGTGTGTACGCATTTTACGAGTATAGCTGGAGAAGAATTAACAGATGATTTAAAACAATTAAATATTGATGCATGGGAATTGACTATACCTGATTTTTGGGACAAGTACGAAGGAGGACTGAAAGGTTTGTGGCATTTTGGAAAAACGGTCACAATTTAGGGGTTAAATTGATTTAAACAGCAGAATCTTGCAAGCTTTGGTAAAAAATCCAGAGCTTGCAAGAATTTTTATTTTTTCACAATTTTATGTCAAAAATCTATTAATAATCTATTAATAGTCTGGCATAATCTTTGAAATAATCTATATTGACTATATAGTTTTTAAATTTTGAAAATTTAGTTTTACTTTGAAAAATCAAAATAGTTCGTCTTAATGTTATTAATATTGTCAAACCAGAGTAAAAATAGCAAGAGAACCTTAATTTTTAGTTTTAATTTTCACTGTTTAGATATACAATTAATGTTTATTTCTTTAAAAACAGATTAAATAATTGACTTAAATTTTGATGATATTCTCCGATTTTATATATAAATATTAATAATGGAGTTAAATTGTTCCCTGTTACTTTCTTGTGACAGGGTTAATTGAATTAATTGAGGAGATTATTATGAGTTATTTGAAAATTTATTGGTCATTGATTTGTTACAGAATTCCTACTGTTGCTACAAGGATGGAATATTTCGTCACATGCCTATTTGGTATGATAATGTCATATTCAATCCTGGCCATTGATCTTGGGATCGCATCACTGTTCCCAGTGATGTATCCTGATCTTGGGATCGCGGTACTCCAGACGGCTTTTGCCGTTTGGATGCTCGTCCCTGGATGGCGTTTTGCCAGCTCCCGTCTTCGGGATACTGGCAAATACTCATGGAAAACTCTGCTGTGGGTACTTGTACCCGTAGTAGGGTTCTTTGTGATAATCTGGGCACTGACAAGGCCCAGTGAACAACAATCTTCTAAAGGTGGTCCTTCGGGACCGTCCAAGGAAGATTGGGGCAAATTCCATTCAGGGATAGAAATATCCCCAGAGTGGCGACTTGACCATTCCCTGGTTGTAAAATAACCAGGGACCTCCTAGCCTGCTAGGGAGGCCTAAACTAGCAGGGAAAGTCTCTCTCGAGAGATTTTCTATTTTTTTAATTGGGAAAACCTAATTTTATTTAAAAATGTATAGTTTGAAATGTTTTTCTGCAAAGATAACTATTCGAATTAAATAGCAAGAAAACCTTTATTTTTAGTTTTATTTTTCAATGATTTTATATATAAATAACTAACTAAATCATGTTAGTTGAATTTTATTTTTTAAAAAGGAGAATTAAAATGACTGAAATGTTAATTGTTAATCGACTGTGTGTAAATAATTTTCCAACATATATCGTCGGCGGACATGTCAGAGATATGTTTTTGGATAGAGAATCACATGATATTGATATTGCAACTTTAGCAACTCCGGATCAAATTATTGAATTATTTAAAGACTGTAAAATAAAAACAGTGGGTAAATCATTTAATGTTGTATTGGTTGACGATATTGAAGTCGCAACTTTTCGATCTGAAATATGCAATGGATTATCTGATAAAAATATTAAAGTTGAATATGCTAAGAGTATAGTAGATGATTTATCAAGACGGGATCTAACAATCAACTCGATAGCATATTGTATAATTACTGGAGAAATAATTGATCCCTTTAATGGACAAAATGACATTAAAAACAAAATGATTCGATTTACTGGAGATCCTGAACGAAGGATCATGGAAGATCCGAATCGAATTATTAGAGCATGTAGATTTAAAGCATTAATTGATGGTGAGTTTGATCCAGACACCAAAGAAGCATTGGTTAAATATGCTCATTTGTTAATGGAGTTTGTTGATAAAGACCGAATTAAACTTGAGATCGTTAAATGTCTTTCGTCAGTTAAACGATCATCTTTGTTCTTTAATGCACTTCGTGAAATCGATGCTTTACAATACATATTCCCATCTTTGGATTTGACTTATGATTATAATGTTAAAGAGGATCATGGAAAATATCATGGAGAAAGTATCCTTGAACATAGTTTGATGTGTGGGGATAATTTGTCTACTCGTAAACCGCTTTTAAAGTTAGCCGGTTATCTCCACGATGTTGGGAAGCCTTTGACTTGTAAATTAGTTGACGATAATATGTGCTTCCGCAAACATGAAGATGTTGGAGAATGCTATTCAGAAATTGATCTTCGAAAGAATGGATTCTCAAATAAAGAGGTTAGTTATATTAGTTCGTTGGTTGGTTTGCACATGCGGAGTTTTAAGACTCCAAAAGCGGTTCGCAAGACATTAGTTAAATTAGATAGTTTAAATATTAATTGGAAAGATCTTTTTCAATTAAAGATGGCTGATAGTGAAGCCAATCTTCGAAATACTAGTGGTTATAAAAAAGAAACGGTTAAAGAAGTTTGTCTGCGAATATTTAGTGAATTATACGTTAAACAACATAGAGTAAATCAATTTGCGGATTTGAATATCGATGGAAAAGAAATTATGGAGATTCTTGACATTCCTCCAGGAAACACAGTTGGACAAATTAAAAACTGGTTATTTGAAATTGTATTAGATTGTCCAAGTTTAAATGACAATGTACAATTAAGGAAAATTGTAAAAAGTGGAAGAATAATATAATCTGAAATTGGGGAAACACATTAGTTGTTTACCCAATTTTATTTCAAAAGGGGAGTTAAATGAATGTACGAACTGAATTAGATAAATATGTAGAGAAAATCGAAAGTAAATATAATGTCGATTGTATTTCTGCATTCGTAACAGGAAGTCGTCTTTACGGTACGGATACACCTGAAAGTGATTATGACATAAAAGGAGTGTTCATAAGTAGTAAAAAACAATATCTTGGTTTTCTTGATGCAATTAAC
>Ga0208900_1000214_pt1 | contig 36162 bp, 27 predicted proteins | sample AntAceMetag02UKK_FD_184763 | JGI IMG/M metagenome (GOLD analysis project Ga0208900, IMG submission 184763) | Saline lake microbial communities from Ace Lake, Antarctica - Antarctic Ace Lake Metagenome 02UKK (SPAdes) (version 2) | ecosystem: Environmental > Aquatic > Non-marine Saline and... | reverse complement strand
CCTCAAAGCTTTTACCGAAGATTTCTACCTTACCCAGACCATGTCGAAGCTCGAACCTGTAAAAGAAACCCTAAAACAAATCCGCCGCAGCGGGAAGCACCTTGAGGTTACAAACCTTGTTATCCCAGGCAAAAATGATAACCGTGCCGACTTTGTGGAAATGCTGAAATGGATAAAAGGGGAGCTGGGCGAAGATACGGTTTTGCATTTGTCGCGGTATTTCCCCACCTACAAAATGTCGGAATCACCAACCCCGCCCGAAACTATAAACGAGCTTTGGGATTTGGCGAAGGCCGCTTTAAACCATGTGTATATTGGAAACATGGCTGCCAACGGGGCGGGCAATACATTTTGCCCATCGTGCAACGAAACTGTAATCCAACGAAACCGCTACGATACCCGGATTGTTGCATTGGACAAAAAGGGGAACTGTACAAAATGCGGGCAGCAGGTAATTGAGTATGTTTAATAATTAGTATAATTTTAAAAATATGAAAACAATCATAGCTATTAGTTTATTCCTTGGAATATTGAATTACGGGCATCCACAGGAATATCTCCCTCTTCCTGAGGCAAATTCAAAGTGGATCAATACCTATTCAGTATTAATTTGGAATCCGGTTCCTCATTTTGAAATATCCGATGCTGTTAATTATTGTACTCCCGGTATAGACACAACAATAAATGGCCTCTCGTATTTCAAAATAGACACTTGTGACAACGGAGGTTACAAGGGGGCATTGAGGAATGATAATGGAAAAGTTTGGTTCATACCCAAAGATTCACCAACAGAATTTCTCTTATATGATTTTACTGTGGTTGCCGGAGATACAATTTCTGGTGTTTATGTTGAATTTTTCGGAGGTAGTTATGGACTTTATGATTTTTATGTTGGGCCTTCAGCAGTGGATTCAATTTTAATAGACGGGATTTATAGAAAAAGAATTGGCTTTGGATCCGGGTTTTGGATTGAAGGTGTAGGTAACAGCCAGGGATTATTTCTTGAACCTTGGCTCAATATTTCAGATTATATGATCGATCTTTTTTGCATGAGTGCAGATGGAACAACACTTTTTCCTGAATTTTCAATTGGAGAATGTGAATCCCCAGTTGGAATAGAAGACTTGGAAAATGATATTCAGTTAATAAGCATTTACCCAAACCCCTGCGGTACCGAAGTTTTTATTGAACTTAAGAAATCAACCTGGGAATTAGATCCAGAACATTTGATTATTTATAATTCTTTTGGACAACGGATAAATCCTGTTTTTCAGATTGCAGGCAATATTATTAGGGTTGAAATGGCATCATTTCCAAATGGTATCTATTTTATCGGAGTTTCAAACAATAAAAATATAACTTATCGTAGATTGATTAAGAAATAAGCGCTGCCAGTTCGCAATCATAGCCAATTATGCTTTATGGATTATCAATACAAGAAAGTGGAATTTTCAAACATGACTAAATAAATAAGTACCCTCCGATAGGAAAGCCAACCGGCCATATTAAGTATTTGGCAAGCATTGGGAAAAAAAACAAGAATCAAATTGATGACAACAAAATATATGAATTTCAGGAACTATTGTAACTTTGTTCGACAAAACAAAAAATCCGATGAATTGAATTAGTGAGAAAAAATGACCAGGAAATCCCAAATAGAAGTTGAAAATAAACTGATTTCGATTGTTCAGCAAAATGAGCAGGACTTTATCAGCCTTACTGATATGGTGCGTGGTGAAGAAGGTTCCGACCACATCCGCAATTGGATGAGAAACCGCAACACAGTTGAATTTATTGGTCTCTGGGAAACTTTGAATAATCCACATTTTAAACCTGTCGAATTCGACACCTTTAGAAAACAAGCCGCTGGATGGTAAGGACTTTTTAAAAGCATTGAAAAAAATATCGGATGATGTTTACATTAACTATTCCGACAAAAAGAATTTGAATAATGAAAATGGTTGAGGCTTCTTTTTTAATCATCAAACACAGAATTTCCGGACTTTTTGATTTTCTTAATTGTAAAAATAATTACGAAAGAAATAGACACTCCGGTTGTAGAAGTAGATCCAAAAGAATATTTGATTTAGTAAAAAAACACGTGGGGTTAAAGACATCATTGAAAAAGAAAAGAAAGCAATTAAAAAACCACAAAAAAAGCCGGCAATACTACCGGCTTTTTTATTTTATATCTTTTGAGGTTTTAAACCTTTCCGAGCGCTTGCTCCAAATCAGCAAGGATGTCTTCAACGTTTTCTATTCCAACCGAAAGCCTTACCAGCCCGTCAGTTATTCCGGCCTGGAGTTTCTTTTCGTGCGAAATTTTGGAATGGGTCATCGAGGCGGGGTGTTGTATCAGCGATTCAACACCGCCCAGCGATACTGCAAGAATAACCAGTTTCACATTGTCCATTAGTCGTTTTCCTGCAGCAAGGCCACCTTTAAGCTCAAACGAAATCATCGAACCAGGACCATACATTTGCTGTTTTGCCAACTCATGTTGTGGATGCGATTTCAGGCCGGGATATTTTACCCATTCAACTTTGGGGTGATTCTCGAGGTAATCAGCAATTTTAATGGCAGAAGCTTGCGCCCTTTCAATCCTGATGCCCAGGGTTTTTAATCCGCGGTGAACCATGTAAGCCTGGTGGGGATCCATGTTTGGTCCCATGTTGGTCATTACGGGAAGCATCATTTTGTAATATTTTTCGTTTGCCGAAACAATCATCCCGGCAACAATATCAGCATGTCCGTTTATAAATTTGGTCATCGAATGTACTACCACATCAACGCCCAATTCGATTGGCCTTTGCAGGTAGGGGCTGCAAAAGGTATTATCAACAACCAGCGGTACATTGTGTTCGTGGGCAATCGCGGCCAATGCTTTCAGGTCGGTAATGCCAATGGTGGGGTTCGCCGGGGTTTCGGTGTAAATCATCGAAGTGTTCGGGCGGATGGCTTTTCTTACTTCGTCAAGGTTGGTGGTGTCAACATAAGTATATTCTACACCAAACCGCGAAAATACAGTTTCCATTACCCCACGGGCGGGGCCGTACAGTGCATTATGGCTAACGATGTGCTTTCCTGCACCCAAAAAGGTTAAGTAAACCGTGGTGATGGCAGCCATTCCTGAGGATGTGGCTATTCCGGCAAATCCGCCTTCGAGGTTGGCTACCGCATTTTCTAATGCATCAATGGTTGGATTGCCCAGCCGGGTGTAAATGTAGCCATCGCTTTCACCCGAAAAGCAAGCCGCGCCATGATCTGCATTCTTGAATTTAAACGTTGAAGTTTGATAAATTGGAACTGTTGCACTTCCCATCGGATCCTCAAATTCACCGGCGTGAACCTGCCTGGTCATAAAACCTGCATTTTTTAATTTCATTTGTTAACTATTTAATGTCAATATTGTGTAATTATTAGCCGCCAAAGGTATAGAGATTATTTAGATGTATCGGTTTTTGGGTTGTAAACAAACTCTAACAATAACTTATCCTATTCATTGTGTGCATTATAAGTGGTTAATTTTTATTAAATTCTTAATTATTATCCGGCTAATGGAGATCAATACACAGTTTTTCGTCTCCTTTAATGTTAGGATTTTGAATAAGATTGATCTCAAACTAACATATCGAAATGGATTTCATATTGGGATTAAATTTACCGGCAGGGTAAAAATTTCTTGTTTTTTAATGTGATGAATTGAATGGAAATGCGAAATTTGCCAACAAATAAAGAATATGGAAGATGAAAAATCCATGCTAATTTTTAACATCCGCTGACATGAAAAAACCGAATTTCAATTTTATCCGTGCATCAGTGGCTAATTTTTATCCAGATGAAAGAAAATAATGAACTGTGGGCAATTTCCCCCATCGACGGTAGGTACAGCAGCAAAACCGAAGCTCTAAAGAAATATTTTTCGGAAGCTGCACTCATCAAATACAGGTTGCTTGTGGAGGTGGAGTATTTTATCAGCCTTTGTACCTATCCCTTGCCCCAACTCGATGATTTTGAATTCTCGAACTTTGAAAAGTTGAGGGACATTTATGAAAATTTCAAGAGCAAAGATGCCCGAAAGGTTAAGGAAATCGAAACAGTAACAAACCATGACGTGAAGGCTGTCGAGTATTTCCTGAGGGATAAATTTGATGAACTCGGTTTTGGTAAATACAAGGAATTCATCCACTTTGGTCTTACCTCACAGGACATCAATAATACAGCCGTTCCCATTTTAATGAAAGATGCCTGGAAAAACGCAATTTCGCCATTGCTCGATGAAATTCAGCAAAAGCTTTACGAAATTTCGTTTGAGTGGAGTGATGTATCAATGCTTGCTAAAACCCATGGCCAACCTGCCACACCCACCACCCTCGGAAAGGAACTTTATGTGTTCAACGACAGGCTTGAGCAACAATTGAGTCTTTTGCGCGGAATACCTTTTACCGGTAAATTTGGTGGGGCTTCAGGGAATTTTAACGCCCACCTGGTGGCTTATCCCGATATAGATTGGATCGATTTTGCCGAAGCTTTTCTTCGCACCAAGCTTGGGCTGGAACGACAGTTTGTTACCACCCAAATTGAACAGTACGATACAATGGCCGCATTTTTCGATGCACACAAACGTATCAATAATATCCTGATCGACCTGAGCAGGGATGTGTGGAGCTATATTTCGATGGAGTATTTCAAACAAAAAATTAAGAAGGGTGAAGTTGGCTCCTCGGCCATGCCACACAAAGTAAATCCCATCGATTTCGAAAATGCGGAAGGAAACCTTGGTTTGGCGAATGCAATGTTCGAGCACCTCTCGGCAAAGCTTCCCATTTCACGGTTGCAGCGCGATTTGACCGATTCTACGGTAAGCAGAAATATTGGTGTCCCGATTGCCCATTCAATTGTTGCCTTCAAATCATTACTTAAGGGTTTGGATAAATTAATTCTGAATGATGAAAAGATAAACGAAGATCTCGAAAATAATTGGGCAGTTGTGGCCGAAGCCATTCAAACTATACTTCGCCGCGAAATGTTCCCAAACCCTTACGAAGCGCTCAAAGAGTTGACCAGAACCGGCGAAAAAGTAACAAGGAAAAGTTTGCACAGGTTTATCGATAGCCTGGATATTGGCGTTGGCGTTAAAGCTGAAATGAAGAAAGTTACACCGCAAAATTACACGGGAATCAGCCCGTTTTTAGAATAGAAACATCGTGCTTGTTCATCTCAGTTTGAGATAGGGCGCATCAATTTGTTTGTCTGAACTATTCATATAAATTAAAATACAATAAAATGAAAAAGGTGTTTTTTTTCTTAATCCTTTCAATTGCTTTTAAGGTTTGTTTTGCAGATCCTGAGCCACCTGTAATAAGAAGTTTTGTCGACATTACCCTAAGGGATGGGACAAAAATACAGGGAGCAATTACTATTGCTAAACCTCTTGTAGCTAAGGGTAGATATTACTATATCGCAAATGGAATTTATTGTAAAAATGGTAAAAATGAAGGGATAATGAAATTCAACTTAGACCTTCAAAAAATAGAACTAAATAAAATAAAAAGTGGATTTTCAAATGCTCAGTACGAATATGGTGGCTGGGTTGTATTTCCTGATTCCGGTGAGCCTACATTCGAATTTGTAGATTGCTATCGGATAGACCCTATCCAGAATGAGTATGAGCATCTATTTGAAGAGGGTATTTTATTATACCACGAAAACCTAATCCAACGTTACCATTTTTTAGATTATATCCCAGTTCAGGAAGATGTATCTTATTATTATGACACTATAAATGTTAGAAAAATACCCTTAAAAAATATTTTGAAGATTGAGCTAATTTCTAATCCGTCAGAGGATTTTTTGAAGCAAATCATCGAGCATAATAATCAAATTGATATCGTTATGGCAGATTCAGGATCAGGTGATGGGTATAATAAACCGATTTGGTATCACGAAATTATTAAAAACAAAGAGGAGTATTTTAGGCTATTACAGATGAACAAATATTAATACATAGTTAGAAACAGTGCTTAAATCATCTGTGGATGAAGAGTGTGGTGCAAACACTAATTTTTTTAGTTTTCTACTGGCTTTTTATAAAACAACCTGATAAACTCATTTAGTGTTTGGGAAATATAATTTTCTACTTTTGCATAAAATTTTTAAATCATGGAATTAAAAGACATTTTAGCAATATCAGGTAAGCCCGGATTGTACCAAAACGTTGGGCAGGCAAAAAATGGAGTCATTGTTGAATCTTTAATCGACGGAAAAAGGTTCCCGGCATTTGCCCACGAAAGAATAAGTTCGCTTGCCGAAATCAGCGTTTTTACTACCAGTGAAGATGTTGAGTTAAATAAGGTATTTAAGAAGATATTCGAAAAATACGAAGGTAAGGAAGCCATTGATCCAAAATCAGGATCGGATGAGCTGAAAACATTTATGGGTGAAATCCTCCCCGATTATGACGAAGAGCGGGTTTATACCTCCGACATAAAAAAAATGGTGGCGTGGTATAATTTGTTGGTTTCAAAAGATTTGCTCGAATTTCCTGAAGAAGAACCGGAAACTACAGAAGAATCAGAATCTGAAGAAAAACCGGAAACTGAAACTTCACAGGATGAAGAGCCAGAAACTGAAACTACACAGGAAGAAGAAGTTAGTACTAAAACTGACGAAAAGACCGCTGAGGATACAGCTTCCGAAGCTGAAAAATCCTGATGTACAAATCCATTTTCCGGCCCCTTTTCTTTGCGCTCTCACCCGAAACCATCCACTATTTGGTGGTTTTGGGACTGAAAACAATTTACGCTATTCCCGGCCTGGACAAGCTTTCGAAGCATTACAGTAAGGTTAACGATAAAAGCCTTGAAAGAGAGGTTTTTGGATTGAAATTCAGTAACCCCGTGGGTATTGCTGCCGGTTTCGACAAGCAGGCGGTAATGTTTAACCAGTTGGCAAACCTGGGTTTCGGCTTTGTTGAAATTGGAACCATTACCCCAAAAGGACAACCCGGGAATCCCAATCCACGCTTGTTCCGGCTACCCAAAGATAGAGCCCTGATCAATCGAATGGGCTTCAATAATGTGGGTGTGGATGAGGCCGTGAAAAATCTTAAGAAACGAAAAACCAATATTATCATTGGTGGGAATATTGGTAAAAATACCGCCACACCCAACGATGAGGCTAATGATGATTACGTGTATTGTTTTGAGAAGCTTTATGATTATGTGGACTATTTCGTGGTTAATGTGAGTTGCCCCAACATCACCGACCTGCGTGAGTTGCAGGATCAGGAAAAGCTCACGAAAATCCTCCTCAAGCTTCAGGAAATTAAAAAAGGTAAAACCGTTCAAAAGCCTGTCCTGCTCAAAGTATCCCCCGACCTCAACAATAAGCAGTTGGATGAAGTGATCGAAATTGTCGCCGAAACAAAGATTGAAGGGGTTGTGGCTACCAACACCTCGGTTTCGCGAAACAACCTTGAAACAAAAGCCTCAAAAGTTACTGAAATTGGAAACGGCGGTTTAAGCGGGAAACCTGTTCGCGACCGGGCGACAGAAGTGATAAAATACCTTGCCGAAAAATCAGGTAAAGCTTTCCCAATTATCGGAGTGGGTGGAATTTTCACCCCAGCAGATGCCATCGAAAAACTTAGGGCCGGGGCAGATCTGGTGCAGGTTTACACGGGTTTTGTTTACGAAGGGCCTTTCATCGCGAGAAAAATTAATAGGGCTTTGCTTGAAAGTTTTGGTAAAGTAAATTGATCTTTGTGTTTGCCTGTTTTTAAACTTAGTTTAAAAGGTAATAATGCAAAAACTTCAAGATCACTTATTCTTTTGTATTTTTGTGCTCTAATAATTTAGGTCAATTATGAAAATGTTTATCAAACTAAAAGTTTTATTAATTATTCTTGCGGGTGGCCTGCTATTACAGGGATTTTCGCAAAATCAAATACCGGAAGATTTTTGCATTTCTTCGGATGAGTTGAAGCTTTATAACCTGGTCAATAAATACCGGAAAGAAAATAAATTAAAGGAAATCCCTTTATCAGAAAATCTATGTTACGTTGCTAAATTGCATGTAAGCGATTTGAATTATAACCATCCAGATACGGCCCATTGCAACCTGCACTCATGGTCGGATCAGGGGCATTGGGTTGAATGTTGTTATGGCCGCGATAAATTCAATAATAGCTGCATGACTTCCAAACCCAAAGAACTTACTAAATATCCGGGCAAGGGTTACGAGATAGCTTTTTGGGAAAGCGTGGATGCCATTCCCGAAATTGTCCTTGAGCTTTGGCAATCGTCGTCAGCTTCCAGCGATTTGATGCTGAACCATGATATATGGAAAGATAAAAAATGGAACGCTTTCGGGGTAGGCATGTTAAAAGGTTATGCGGTGGTCTGGTTTGGCGTTGAAGGTGACGAAAAACAGGGTGTTAAAGTTTGCACGACTGGTAAAATGGCCGGCCGTCTCATCGATAAAGCCAAAGCATTGGACGAAGCGAATACATCAAAAGGGCCAAGATATTATCTTGTGGTAGCGAGTTTTAATGATGAAGTATCGGCAAATTCAGAAGTAGCCAAATATAAAACCCGTGGTTTTAGAACTCCTTCAGTATTAAAATCCGGTGATAATTTTCGCGTTTCATTGGGAAATTATCCCACACAAAAAGAAGCCCTTGAAGCCAAAAGCAGTCTGGGCGACAAGTACAAAGATGCCTGGATTTTGAAGCAGTAATTTTAATTATGCTGATTTAATAGTTTCATTCTTAAAAATCAACTTATTATTTGCAACGGTAATTACAATTCCGGCATCCCTGTTTACTTTCCCGGCCAAAATCATTTTCGACAGTTCGTTCATTACACTGCGCTGAATCACTCTTTTTACCGGTCGTGCCCCATATTGCGGATCAAAGCCTGCAGCTGCAATCCATCGAATTGCCGATTCATCAACATCGAGCTTTAACCCGTTTTTCAGCAGTTTAGCTTTCAACAGTTCAATTTGCAGAACAGCAATCCCGGAAATCTGCTTTTCGGACAAGGGTCTGAACATGATGATTTCATCCACCCTGTTCAAGAACTCGGGCCTTATGGTTCTTTTTAGCAATTCAAAAACTTCATTCCTGGTTTCATCAAACTTTTCTTCATCTTCACTGCCATTATGAGCACCAAGCTTTTCCTGTATTAAATGCGAGCCAATATTGGAGGTCATAATAATAATGGTGTTCTTAAAATCCACCAGCCTGCCTTTATTATCCGTTAAACGACCATCGTCTAAAACCTGCAAAAGGATATTGAATACATCGGGATGTGCTTTTTCGATTTCATCGAGCAATACCACCGCGTAGGGTTTACGCCGCACTGCCTCGGTAAGCTGGCCACTTTCATCGTAACCCACGTATCCGGGAGGCGCTCCAATCAATCGCGAAACAGTATGTCGTTCCTGGTATTCCGACATATCGACTCTTACCATCGAGTTTTCATCGTTAAATAAAAAGCCTGCCAAAGCTTTGGCCAGTTCGGTTTTGCCAACACCGGTAGTTCCCAAAAATATAAACGAACCAATAGGCCTCGAAGCATCCTGCAGGCCTGCCCTGCTGCGGCGTATGGCATCGGCAATGGCGGTAATTGCTTCATCCTGCCCCACAACGCGCTCGTGAAGTTTTTCTTCAAGATGAAGTAGTTTCTCCCTTTCGCTTTGCAACATGCGGCTCACCGGAATCCCGGTCCAGCGCGAAACTATTTCGGCAATGTTTTCTGAATCCACCTCTTCGTTAATCAAAGGGCTGTCGCCCTGCATCAGGCTTAATTTTGCTTTAAGCTTTTCCAAATCATCTTCAGTTTGCTTAATTTTGCCATATCTTATTTCGGCCACTTTCCCGAAATTCCCGTCGCGCTCGGCCTGGTCGGCCTGAAGCTTTAAATCCTCCATGGCTTTTTTTCGTGCCTGTATAGCTTCAACAACTTCTTTTTCTGCCTGCCATTTGGCCCTCAAATGGTTTCTTTTTTCGGAAAGGTTTGCAATTTCTTCGTGCAAGCTGGTAAGTTTCACTTTGTCTTTTTCGCGTTTGATGGCTTCCCTTTCAATTTCAAGGTGCCTGATTTTCCTTTCAATTTCATCAAGTTCTTCTGGCACGGAGTTGATTTCCAATCTCAATTTCGCAGCAGCTTCATCAATCAGGTCGATGGCTTTGTCGGGCAGAAACCTGTCGCTGATATATCTTTGCGAAAGTTCTACTGCCGAAATTATCGCATCATCTTTAATTCTAACCTGATGGTGGCTTTCGTAGCGTTCTTTTAGTCCCCTCAAAATGGAAATCGCATCCGGGATATCCGGTTCATTCACTTTTACAATCTGAAAACGTCGTTCGAGGGCTTTGTCCTTTTCAAAATATTTTTGATACTCCTTTAAAGTGGTTGCACCAACAGCTCTCAGCTCACCCCGTGCAAGTGCCGGTTTTAGAATGTTTGCAGCATCCATAGCTCCTTCGCTTGCGCCGGTTCCCACCAGGGTATGTATTTCGTCGATGAATAAAACGATCTCCCCATCGGCGCTTACCACTTCTTTAACTACACTTTTAAGCCTTTCCTCAAACTCGCCTTTATATTTTGCCCCCGCAATGAGCGATCCCATATCCAACGAAAATATCTGTTTGGATTTTAAGTTTTCGGGAACATCACCATTAATAATACGGTGCGCGATACCCTCGGCAATGGCAGTTTTCCCCACACCCGGTTCTCCAATCAAAATCGGGTTATTTTTTGTTCTTCGCGATAAAATCTGGAGTATTCGCCTTATTTCCTCATCGCGCCCAATCACCGGGTCGAGCTTGCCACTTGCAGCCAGTTCGTTCAAATTTCGGGCATAACGGTTCAGTGCATTGTAGGTGTCTTCGGCGCTCTGGCTTTTTACGGTTTCACCTTTTCTAAGATCTTTAATGGCGCGGAGCAGGCTCTTTTTATCGATGCCATGCTCGTTTAACAATGCTGATGTTTTATCTTTTACTGATAATATCCCCAACAATATATGCTCGATGGAAACAAACTCATCTCCAAAATCCCTGAGAAAGGTCAGCGTTTTTTGTAATGCAGTGTTGGCATCAGCCGAAAGGTAAACTTGCCCCCCGGTTTGTTTTGGAAAAGTGTGGATTATTTTTTCAAGTTCCGGGTTCAATACATTTAAATCAACATCCAGTTTTTTGAGTAAAAACGGAATTACATTTTCATCGGCTGCCAGCAAGCCTTTTAAAATGTGGGCAGTTTCGATTTGTGGGTGCTGGTGTTGTTCTGCTAATTCATGAGCCTTTTGAATAGCGCCCTGGGCTTTTATTGTGAATTTATTTAAGTTCATTTTACAATCTCCTATTTTTAATTACCGCAACTTTCAACAATTTCATTGCCATCAGTTAAAAACAGGAAATTAATGCTATTATGGCAGCTAACTCACTCATATTTAATGCCTTTATGTCTGTCTTATGAATTAAAAAAACTTGTTGTACTCATTTTCAACTCTTTCCACTTATCGCTAACTTGGATAAGCCCCCGAATAGTTGCACTACGGGGCAGGCAGAACCAAACAAGGTAATCATGTAAAATTTATAGTGTATTCCTGTTTTGCTTTGTCCAAGTTAGTCGGCAAAATTTATAAATGCATATTTAGCCATTAGGAGCTTTATTATTCATCTTCCTTTCATATTAACGACAATACATTTTTAATTTTGCTTTAGTACCTAATCTATAATATTTTCAGCTTACTGCAATATTTTTAATAACTCTGCATTGGAAAGAAGGAATTGCAGTACCACAAAAAAAAATTAAAATTAAATTGGGAATCCAACATAAAAAAACATTGGTTATCGGGGTAAGCCCCAAACCCTATCGCTATGCATACTCTGCCGTTTTGCAACTGGATAGATTTGGGCATCCTGTAATTGCCCTTGGCTTGAGGGAAAGTGCAATTGGGGAAATTAATATAGTTACAGGTTTCCCTGAAATTGAAGATGTGCATACTGTTACGCTATATGTTGGCCCGCAAAATCAACCTATTTATTACGATTACATTTTGAATTTGATACAACCTAAAAGGATAATTTTTAATCCCGGAACTGAGAATGATGATCTCTTCAACACTGCCAAAAAGCAAAACATCGAAGTAGTCGAAAATTGCACATTAATGATGCTGGCAAATGGTGTATATTAAACTGTTGTTTTTAAGTTGGTGAATAATCTATATTTTCGCAGCCGAATTGAACAAAATAAGATGATAGAAACAAAGCAAAAATCTTATCAATATTTATTGGGAATTGGTTTCTCGATAATTTTACTGTTTGGAACAAACTCCTTACTGTCGGCTCAGGAACTGCAATTGCAGGATACTACCCGCGTTTGTTTTGCCGATAGTGTTTTTTTAGATGCCGGCGAAGGATTTCAAAATTACCTTTGGAATAACGGTGAGCGAAGCCAAATTATCCTGGCTCGTGATACCGGCTGGTATTATGTGTCAGCAGTTCGTGAAAACATGGAAGTACCCGAGGATTCAACCTGGGTATTTTTCCAGAATGCTAAAATAGATATGGTTGATACCATTCTTACCTGTTACACCTACCCGGTAACCTTGTGCGTTGAACCAAACACCCTGATGTATTCCTGGACATCCGATGACCCCGGCCTATTTATCGAATACGATACCGCTGCCTGCGTTGATGTGATACCACGGCTGGATACCACGACAGTTTATGTTTCAATTAGCGATAGCCTTGGCATTATTACCTGTGTGGATAGTGTTAAGATTTGGCTTTACCCGCGAATGTATTTTGACGAGGTAAACCAGATAAATACGGGATGCCCCGGAACGTGTAAAGGCCAGCTTCAGGTGCTGGTTTCGGGAGGGCTACCACCATACACCTTCAAATGGCCAACTGCAACTCCTGTGCAGTACGACTCAATTGTTTTTGGATTGTGCGAACAAGAATATTTGATTGAAGTTACTGATCAATACCTGTGTGAGAGAGATACCATGCTTCCCGTAGAAGTATTTGATATGCCGGAAGTACAGATTATCCGCGATCCTGAAGATAAAATTTACATCGAAAATCCTGTGGTGAATTTCTCTTTTGAAAATCTTTCGATCGACAGCCTCGAGGTTATCGACTGGAACTGGGACTTTGGCGACAGCACTTACTCTAAGAAAGAAATGCCGATAAAAAGTAAAGATGAAAAAGAAGGAGCTTATGACCAGGCGCGAACGTATGATGTTTGGCTTAAATACACCACGGGCGATGAATGTATTGATTCTGTAACTATGCAGGTTGTTATCAGTAAAGCTGAATTAAAAATCCCAAATGTTTTTACACCAAACGGCGATGGAGCTAACGAACTCTTCGTGATTACCGATTTGGAAAAATACATCTCCAACGAACTGAAAATTTTCAGCAGGTATGGCAAGCGTGTTTACTCACAAAAAAATTATCAAAGCGATTGGGGTGGCGGAGGCTTAAGCCAGGGCGTTTATTTTTACGTGCTTACCATTGAAAGCTATTTTGGTACCGAAGTTAAACAAGGTTCATTAACTATCTTTAGATAATGCGGAGAAACCCAATTGTTTTTTTCTATGTTTAAAAAACTATCTTACCTTTTTGTTTTTATTGCTTTCCTCAACAACGCCTGCCAGAATAATAAAAGTGATGCCAATAAAACATTACTCATTTATCATGCAGGAAGTTTATCGGTTCCTGTAAAACAGATAAGTGCTGCCTTTCAACAAGAACACCCCGACATAAAAATACTTACCGAAGCTGCCGGAAGTGTGGCTTGCGCGCGAAAAATAACCGACCTGAACCGTCCCTGCGACCTGATGCTTTCGGCAGATTATACAGTTATCGATAACTTTTTAATACCGGAGTTTGCCGATTGGAATATTAAACTTGCGTCAAATGAAATGGTAATTGCCTATAAGCAAAATTCAAAAAAAGCGAATGAGATTAATGAAAATAATTGGATGGATATTTTGCATGAGGACAATATAAGATTTGGAAGATCAGACCCCAATTCCGACCCTTGTGGCTATCGCACCGTGCTGTGTGTTAAATTATCAGAAAGTTATTATAAAAAGCCCGGGCTCGCCGAAAACATACTTGCAAAAAACCAAAGATTTATCCGCCCCAAAGAAACCGACCTTATCGCTTTGCTCCAAACACAAACCATCGACTATATTTTTATTTACCGATCGGTAGCAGTGCAACACAATTTAAAGTACCTGCTCCTGTCGGATTCGATCAACCTAAAAAAGCCTGAACTTTCTGATTGGTACAGTAATTTTTCGCTTGAAATTAACGGAAAAGAACCGGGAGAAAAAACCTTACTAATTGGCGAACCGATGGTTTATGGCCTCACCATTCCAAACAATGCACCCAATAAAGAACTGGCAATTATTTTTACATCTTTTTTGTTAGATAAAGATAAAGGAATGAAAATAATTGAACAAAACGGTCAGCCATCATTAATCCCGTCACCTACAACTACCTGGCATAAAATACCCGAAGCGCTCAATAAATGTGCCCTGCCTCAAAAATAAAACCCAAATTACTTTCCAATCGTAGATTTTGATTTTCTTTGCAAGCGATATGCACCCCATACCATATCGAAACCAAATTTAAAACTGAAAATATGAAAAAAGTATTCTTTCTTTTCTTAATTGCATCTTTGTTTTCGTGCCAGCAAAGCAACGATAGTACAATTCAAAATGTAGAATCGGCTTATGCCAGCCGGCAAATGGACAGCGATGATTCGACCAACAATTTTTACGACAACGTAGAACTCTACGATCTAAAGGTTAATAAACTGGAGATAGCCGGGGAAATAAATAGTCCCGGAGTAATAAACACAAGCCAGTTGCCGGTAAGGTCGATCATAGTAAAAGAAGCCCTCCCGACAAAAGACGGGAATACATTTGTTGGTGCCTTCCGCTACGATGGTTATTCACTTTTTGATTTGCTCAACGCGCATACCCCAAACAAAATCAACCGGGAAGCCTTCCCCCCGATCATCGATTTATATGTGGTGATAGAAAATGCCAGGGGCGAAAAAGCTGTTTTTAGCTGGGGCGAAATTTATTATGCAAACCATTTGCACGAAATAATAATTGCAAACAAAGTAATGAGGATAGTGCCTTCCAAAACCAACGAGCTGTGGCCACTTCCCACCAACGCGAAAGTTGTTGCGGGTGGCGACCTGCTCACTTCACGAAATATTGAAAGTCCTGTAAAAATAACCGTGAAAAGTGCCACACGCGAATTTGAAATCGAAAAAGGAATGAGCCCGATGTTTGCCCCTAACATTGATGTTTTTGTTGGCGATGATTTATCATTTTCGATAAACAAACCCAACGAAGACTTAAAAGCTGTGTCTTACGAATCCACATTTTATGGCCGCGGACGCGGGATACACAGCACGACACCTTTTAATGGGCAAATGATGAGGGAAGTGCTAAGTGGTCAAATTCAACTTTCGGCGGAAACCTTGCGGGAGTCCTACCTCATTTTTGCAGCAAAAGATGGATACAGGGGAGTTTTTACTTATTCAGAAATTTTTAACCGCAACGATCAGGCTGAACTCCTGCTTATCTATATGCCCGAAAATAACGACGGAGGAGCCTTCAGGTTATTTCCGGCGGGTGATTTCTTTTCCGACAGGGCCATCTCATCGCTTAACCGAATTTATTTCGACAAGCTATAATACCAAAAATGAAATACCGGCGCTGGAACAAATTTTCATTATTGTTTAGTTTTCTTGGAGGTCTTGTCCTGCTTTTCATCCTTGCACCCCTTGCAAATATTACCTTCAACACCAGTGTTTCATCCATATTTAAAACCCTTGGCGATGATGAAGTTAGCCAAAGTGTATGGCTCACCCTTTGGACATCGATGGCAGGAACGGCAATCCTGGCCATTGGGGCCATTCCTTTGGCTTACCTGCTTGCCCGGAAAAAATTCAGGCTAAAGCGGCTGGTACAGGGCATTATTGATTTGCCCGTGGTAATTCCACATTCTGCCGCGGGAATTGCTATTCTTGGTGTAGTTTCAAGAAATACTTATGTAGGAAAAATAGCCGAATTTGTCGGGTTGGATTTTGTTGGACACCCGGCAGGCATCATTATCGCGATGGCATTCGTGAGTGTTCCGTTCCTGATTAATGCTGCACGAGATGGCTTTGAACAAATTCCGGAGCGCACCGAAATTGCGGCGCTAAATCTTGGGGCATCCCCGACAAGGGTATTTTTTGCCATATCCCTGCCACTGGCCTGGCGCAATATTGTTTCGGGCATGATACTCATGTTTGCACGGGGCATGAGCGAATTTGGGGCAGTGGTAATAATCGCCTACCATCCCATGGTAACACCGGTATTGATTTACGAACGCTTTGGCGCTTTCGGGCTGGACTATGCCCGGCCTGTTGCCATAATTTTTATCGCCATTTGCCTCGTGTTTTTTATTTTGTTGAGATTGATGGTAAAAGAAAAATACAGCAATGCTTAGCATAAAAAACCTTTCGGTGAAACTGGATAAATTCAGCTTGTGGAATATAAACCTTGAAGTTGAAAAAGGCGATTATTATGTACTTGCCGGCCCATCGGGTTCAGGAAAAACCATTTTACTCGAAACCATTGCGGGCCTGCATGAAAAACACACAACAGGGGAAATCATTTTTAATAACGAAAACCTAAGAAGTAAAAAAATGCAGGATCGGAAGGTGGGTCTTGTATTCCAGGACAACACCCTTTTCCCTCATTTATCGGTAAAAAAAAATATTGAGTTTGCAATCAAGCGAAGGCAAGGCAATAATAAAAATACCAAATTGTTTCAAATGGTGTGTGAGCAACTATTCCTGTTTGACCTGCTCGACAAAAACACGAATATCCTCTCGGGGGGCGAAATACGGAGGGTTTTACTCGCCCGAACCTTAGCCTCCAATCCCGACATTCTTTTACTTGACGAGCCATTGACGGGTGTTGACACCTTCCAGAAAGACCAGTTAAAAACATTGCTGCGCAAAATAAAACGGAGCGGGCAAACCATCGTGCATGTTACACACGATTTTGAGGAAGCCTATTCGCTTGCCAACAAAATGGGGATAATGCACCAGGGAAAAATGGTAAGCCAAGGAACACCCCAAGAGGTTTTGGCAAAACCGGGAAATAAATTTGTTGCCAGGTTTTGCGGGTTTAAAAATTATTTTGAAGCCACCCGGGCAACAACTGAACTCATCCAGATTACAGATGGACCAAAATTAAAGTATGCCGGGAACAAAAATACCGGACAAAAATTAGGGGTATTGATTGATGAATCGAAAATTCAAATCCTACCAACTCACCAACCACCTTTAAGCGAAAATGTATTTGCTGCCACCGCAAAGGATATTTTCAACTCGGTAAAGGGATTGGAAATGGTGGTTGACATCGGGCAGGATTTGAGTATTATTTTAACCACCAAAATCCATAAGCCCTTGAATATTCAAATTGGTGATAAAATTTTTGTTTACATCCCCGAAAGTGCAATTTCCGTTATTGAGCAATAGGATTTGTAGCATCGGGTATCGATAAGGATCACCATTTTCATTTTTAATATTCCGGTGCTCTGCACCTTACCGTTTTTTCGGGGTACATCCTTACTACAAAGATTTTGGGTGCTCCGCACCTGTATCTTCCGCCGGAGATACACTATAAGCGGCAGAGCCGTAAAAACTTTGTAGAAAACCCAAATACATAATCCACCAAAGGTGCGGAGCACCGGAATATCTATTACCGAAGCACCATTTTTTGCATGGCTTTCCGTGGGCTTTATGGCTAACTTTCTGCGTCAAAGCATTAAAGTCATTGAGGTCGTTAAAGTCGTTTACGACTTTAACGCACCCACGCTGAAAAAACCCAAGCCCCAACTAATTAAAAGATTTTTGGAAATAATAAGACTTTCCACCCTTGCGCTAAACTGTTTTACATTCGCCACCTGGCGATGTGAAAAGTGGGGCAAGGCTGCGCAACTTATCCTGCGAAGCAAGGAAAAACAAAATATCGTTTTCTTTAAAAATAAAATCACCTGGAAGTTTTGAAAAGGTTTTATTGGAACGGCTAACCGCCAACAATGTTAAGCCATAATTTTTTTCAAAACCTGCTTCACGCCATGATGTTCCATCAATTTTTGATTGGGCACACACGTGCATCGAGTTGATTGAGATTTCTGGAATTTTTACTTTTAACCTGCTAAAATTAGAATCATCGAGCGACAAACTCCTTAGCATTTCATATCCATCAGCCCTGACCAGGGCCACAAGTTTTTCGATCTCTTCGCGCGGTATGAGGTATTTTGCCAAAACACGGGTAAAAATTTCAACGGATGTTTCAAACTCCTCCGGGATAACCTCGTCAGCCCCAAGCTTAAAAAGATCCTGCATATCGTTAACAAACCTCGAACGGATAATAATGTGAATGTGCGGGCTCATCCGCCGGGCAACTTGTGTAATTCTTCTCACTTCGGCGCTGCCCGGGAGGGTTATTACCAGCACCATGGCTTTTGCAACCGAAGCATGCTCCAGCACAGCATCCTGGGTAGCATCACCAAAAAAGATGGGCTCACCCTTTTTTTTCTCAACCCTTACGGTTTGGGCATTTAAATCGATAACCTCGTAAGGAATATTTGCAAACTTTGCTGCCCGGGCAACATTTCGGCCATTCACACCATAGCCAATAATAATAAGGTGATCTTTAATTCCAACAACGTATTTCTCATCACCCAATTCAGGCTTCAATCCGGCTTTTAATCGCGTAGGCAAGGGCAATTTTAGTAGCAGGTCGGCAAACTTTGGTGCGGCAGACATTATAAAAGGTGTTGCAGCCATTGTCATAACCGACACGTTGAGGAACAACTGGTAGTTGCCGTCAGATATTAATCCCAGTTCCTGTCCTTTTCTGGAAAGGATAAACGAAAACTCACCCACCTGGCTCAGGGTAAAACCAACAAGCAATGATGGCCGAAGGGGAAAGCCTAAAGCCAAACCTGCCCCGGTGGCAACTATGGCCTTAACTACAATTACACCAATAGTTATAATTATTATTAAAAAAGGCTTACTCAACAAAAATTCTACATCCAACAGCATTCCTATGGATACAAAAAAGAAACTGGTAAAAACATCCAAAAATGGAACAACATTTCCGAAAGCCTGCTGGCTGTAGTCTGATTCAGACACGATGAGCCCGGCAAGAAATGCGCCCAATGCCAAAGATAGACCGGCCATATAGGTGAGATAAGCAACGGCCAGGGCAATAACTATAATGGTAAGTAAAAACAATTCCCTGCTTTTTGTTTTGGCTACGAGGTAAAGCAGTTTTGGCACAAGGTATTTAGCGCCAATAAAAACCATTAAAACTACCGCGAGCACCTTAAGCGCAATTTCCCAAACAGAAGAACCGGTCTCGCCCGAAACTCCGGCGAGGAATGGAAGCACCAGGATCATTGGAACAATTACTATATCCTGAAATATCAACACTCCCAAAATGGTTCTACCATGCGGGCTAATAAATTCACCGCGTTCCTGGAGTAGTTTTAGAACAATGGCAGTACTGCTCAACGCCATAAGAAAGCCCATAAACATTGACTCGGAAAATCCATTACCCTCCTGGGCACCAATAATATCCATACGGGTTATAAAATAAAAAGCAATAATCGTAATAAACACCTGAATTCCACCACCAATGAGCAATGTATTTCTAATCTTCACCAGGTTCTTCAACGAAAACTCGATACCTATGGTAAACAAAAGAAGGATAACACCTACCTCTGCAAGGATTTCGACTTCGTGTACACCACTTATGAGCGAAAATCCATTTGGCCCGGCAAGCACGCCGGTAATCAGGTAACCAATAATTGGAGGAATTTTAAGCTGCTGACAAATAAGTATAACAACAATAGCAACACTAAAAATTATCGTAATATCTTTAAGTATGAGTAAATCCATATTGTAAATTTTTTTCTGACTGTAAAGTTATAATTATTAATCAGCCCGAAAGGTAGGATTGGCCATATAAAATTATAATTATAAAAATAATAACATTTGCTTTAATCTTTTTTTAACAAAACAAATCCGTAGCCTATTCGGAAATTAATTAGTTTTATCAACCAATTTTATGAGCAATTAAAGCCGAATTTTTTGATTTTATATTTTGGAAAATCGACATTGTCAAGGAAAAGAAATTTAGATTGTATTATCTCACATATTTAGATATTAAAAACAAAAAAGTAAGACTTTCAAAATAAACATATTGAGAAAAGTATTTGGGTTGGAGACATGTTTAATCATAGGATAATTTTTAATAAAAACAATAGCACAAAAATTTTTTTATCATTTTTTTTTCACACAATTTTGTAAACAATTTGAGGAGACAATAAAGGATTGAAATCCCTTCCTCTTTCCACATCTAAATATTTTCATTTAACATAACTAACTGATTAACAACTAAAAAAGTGGTTCATCAAACAATCGATATTGCTAGTAAAATTTGGAGTAATTGCCTGAAGATCATCAAGGATAACATTAACAGTCAAAGTTTTAAAACCTGGTTTGAGCCAATCAAACCACTAAAACTCCAGGACGATGTTCTTACGATCCAGGTTCCAAGTCAATTTTTTTATGAATGGCTTGAGGAACACTATATTAGCCTGCTTAGGAGGACCATTAAAAAAGAATTGGGATCCAAAGGCCGGCTTGAGTATAGCATTGTAATGGATAATTCTTTTAATCGTTTCCAGGATCCATTATCAATGGTTGTTCCAACTTCCAATCGCGGAACATCTTCCAACCGTGATGTGCACTTACCATTTAACATCAAAAGCACATCAAAAGAAATTCCTGATCCTTTTGTTATTCCGGGAATTCAAAAAGTAAAAGTTAACTCGCAACTTGTTGAGCGTTATACTTTCGATAATTTTATTGAAGGTGATTGTAACCGCCTGGCAAGGTCAGCGGGTTTGGCCATTGCAAAAAATCCCGGAAAAACTGCATTTAACCCCTTGTTTCTCTACAGCAGGGTTGGACTTGGGAAATCACATTTGGCCCATGCTATCGGACTTGAGGTAAAAGAACTATTCCCCGACAAAACGGTTCTTTATGTTACAGCCGACCAGTTTATTGCCCAATACATCGAATCGGTGCGAAACAACAACCAGAACGATTTTACAAACTTCTACCAATTGATTGATGTATTAATTATTGATGATATCCACTTTTTGTCGGGCAAAGAAAAAACACAAAATGTATTCTTCCATATTTTTAATCAATTGCATCAACATTCAAAGCAATTGGTGATTACATCGGATAAACCACCTGTAGAAATTGAAGGCATGGAAGCAAGGTTACTTTCGCGATTTAAATGGGGCTTAACGGCCGACCTGCAAACACCAGATTTGGATACAAGAATCACCATCCTTCAAAAACGACTTTACAATGATGGAATAACGATGCCCGACAACGTGGTTGAATACCTTGCCTACAGCATAACTTCCAACATTCGTGAATTGGAAGGTGCAATGATTTCGGTTCTTGCGCAAGCTTCGCTAAACAAAAAAGAAATAACACTCGACCTGGCCAGACAAATTGTTGAAAACTTCATCAAAAGCTCCCATAAAGAGATTTCTGTTGATTACATTCAAAAAATTGTTTCGGAGTATTTTGGGCTCACGATTGACCAGATGAACTCAAAAACCCGGAAAAGAAATATTGTCCAGGCCCGCCAGCTTTCCATGTTTTTCTCGAAAGAGCATACCAAATCTTCGTTAACTCAAATTGGGCTACAGTGCGGAAACAAAGACCATGCAACCGTACTTCACGCATGTAAAACAGTTAAAAACCTGAGGGACACCGATAAGGTTTTTAGGAATTACATCGAAGAACTGGACAAAAAAATCAAGCTGTAAACTTATTTCATCTTTAACTTTTCATTCGTTTTATTATGATCAGGATTCTAATGGTGTGTCTTGGAAATATTTGCCGTTCGCCATTGGCTGAAGGTATTCTAAGGGACAAATTTGAAAATTCCGGAATTTTAGCCCAGGTAGATTCGGCAGGAACAGGCGATTACCACGTTGGTGAATTTGCCGATCAGAGATCGGTTGATGTTGCCAAAAAAAATAATGTTGATATTTCACAGCACAGCGCACGACAATTTAAGCGGGGCGATTTTGCCAAATACGACCTCATTTATGCGATGGATACAAGCAACTTTAAAAATATTATGGAGCTTGCCCGAAATAATGAAGAAAGCAGCAAAGTAAAATTGTTGATGAATGAGGTTCTTCCCGGAGAAAATATGAATGTTCCCGACCCCTACTTTGGCGGCCGAAATGGCTTCGACAATGTTTTTGGAATGATCGATCAGGCTTGTGATAAAATTATTGACAGGCTCAACAAATAAAAAAACTTGACCATTGAATTCCTGCCCTACAAAATTCGATATACTTTCCGCTGCAAAAACTATCGCACCTCATGTTCACCGTACACCGGTTTTAACCTGCGAAAACCTGGATAACTATTTTGGATGCCGCTTGTATTTCAAATGTGAAAACCTTCAAAAGGCAGGTGCTTTTAAATCAAGGGGCGCGGTTAACGCTGTTTTTTCGTTGGATTTGGAATCGACAAAAAACGGTGTGGCCACCCATTCATCAGGAAATCACGCAGCAGCTTTGGCAAGGGCTGCAAAATTACGAGGCATTGACGCACACATTGTAATGCCCGAAAATTCATCAGCAGTAAAAATTGCCGCTGTTGAGCACTATGGTGGGAAAATCACTTTTTGCAAATCCAACCTTGCATCGCGCGAAGAAACCCTTCAAAAGGTTTTGAAACAGACCAATGCCACCGAAATCCACCCTTACAACAACCCGGTTATCATCGCGGGTCAGGCAACTTCGGCAAAGGAATTATTTGAAGATGTTGAGGGTTTGGACATAATATTGGCACCCGTAGGTGGTGGTGGATTATTGAGCGGAACAGCGCTGGCGGCAAATTATTTTTCGCCCAAAACAAAAGTTATTGCAGCAGAGCCCGAAAAAGCCGATGATGCCTACCAGTCGTTTTATCAACAAAAGTTCATCCCCTCGGTAAATCCTGATACCATTGCCGATGGACTGCGAACATCATTGGGGGATATTACTTTTCCGATCATCCAAAAACATGTTGACCAAATTGTTACAGTTTCGGAGGAAGGAATAATTAAAGCCATGAAATTAATTTGGGAACGCATGAAGATTATCGTTGAACCTTCGTCGGCGGTGCCACTTGCTTCGATTTTGGAAAACAAATTTGACTATAAAAACAAGAAGATTGGCATCATCATCTCCGGTGGAAATGTTGATCTGCAAAACTTACCCTGGTAACTGAATCATGCTCAAAAATGCACTTTACCTCATACCTGTAACCCTCGGCGATACCCCGCCCGAAATGGTGCTTCCCGCTGCTGTTTTTGAGGTAATCGTTCAACTTGACGAATTTATTGTTGAAAATGTTCGCAGCGCGAGACGTTTTTTAAAAAAAGCGGGCTACACAAAAAGTTTTGATGAAGTTATTTTTAGTGTATTGGATAAGCATACCGCACCCGAAATGGCGGCTACTTACACTGATTCCATAAAAAAGGGCAAGCCCGTGGGCCTGCTTTCGGAGGCAGGAGTTCCGTGTATTGCCGATCCCGGAGCCGAGATTGTGAGACACTGCCAAATGAATGGTCTGAAAGTAATTCCTCTTACAGGACCTTCTTCGATAATCCTGGCGCTCATGGGCTCGGGGTTCAATGGCCAGAACTTTGCTTTCCACGGATACCTCCCCATCGATAAATCCCAATTAAAGAATCGATTAAAGGAGTTGGAGTCGGACATCTTTAAAAAAGACCAAACACAAATATTTATTGAAACTCCATACAGAAACATGCAGATGATTGCTTTTTTAACGAGCAATTGTCATCCCAAATTGAAACTCTGCATTGCCTCGGAGCTTACAACAACAAATGAACTTATTGCTACCAAGCCATTGTACGACTGGAAAAAAATGAATTTTGATTTCCATAAAAAGCCGGTGGTATTCCTACTCTACAAATAAAAAAAGCCCCGACAGATCAAAAAAACCTGTTGGAGCTGAAGGAGGATTACAGTTAGTGAATAAATCACTACTTATTATAGAAGCATTTAAAAGCTTATTTCTGTTTTTTTACTCAAAATTTTAAGAATTAAGGGATTACAGGTTTTTAAATATATGGTACTACTGCGAATTTAGTGGGAAATAAAATATTAATGATTTCATTGTTGTTGGTGATAAAAATTTGTCAATAGATTTCGAGGGTTCTCCCAAAAATTTTGGGCATAATGAGGAGATGACATTTGGGAATAGATTTCTCCCGGCAACACACTGCTTCGCTGTGTGTCTTGGTACCAATGACAGACTCACGTAACAGGCTGTTTATCAGTGATGTTTAGGTTTAGTTCTTTTGCCAACTTATTCACTGTTTTTATTTTATTGAACATCAGTTGCTCTTCATATTGCCTGATTCCTTTTTCGGCATAATCCAAGCCTTTTACCATTACTCTCCAATAGAGAACTGCAAGTTTTCTTGCCATTGCTTTGATGGCAATTTTAGGGCCTTTTCGCCCTCGAAGCCTACGGCCAAATGAGCCGATTGCAATATCTTTACTATTGATCAACCCTTGTGCAATTATTCGAAAAATCTGCCCAGCTTTTGGCTTCCCTTTTTTTCTCGCATTCCTCCTCATTTTTCCCGAGTTGTGCTGTCCCGGGGAAAGCCCCAGCCAACTGGTAAAATGTTTTTCACTTGGCCACTTTGTTAAATCCGGGCCTGTTTCGGCCAACAGTTGCATCCAGGTATAATCGGTAATGCCAGAGATTAATGTTGCATCTTTATTATCAAATATACTTAACAAGTTGGCCCCAAGGTTTGTAACTTTTGGTTTATGGTGTCGGATAACTTTCCGGCTTTTTTTTAATACTAATCCACCACCGGACTTTCCTATCCTGTTTATTACAATATTGAGCTGTTGGTCACATTCATCTACTTTCTGTTGGCAATATTTGTAACCATCATAAGCTTGCTCCAAAGCAAAAAGCCCGGCATTGGTGTATTTGCCTTCTAATGCTTTTAAAACCAACTCCTTCTTGTTTTTTAAAACACTCCTGTGGCAAAGGCTAAGTAGCACTTGTCTATCTCGTTCTCCTTTGAGGATAGATTTAATAATAGCTATTCCACTTGCCCCGTGTATTTGGCTTAATACTTCCTTCAACCTGATATTCATTACGGTTAAAGCCTTTTGCATCTTGTTAATGTGCCTTGAGGAAGATTCAATTTGATCTTCCCTTAAACGCAGGTAAACCCTCATCTCTTTTATGTCAGCATCAACAACTAGACACTTGTTCAAAAGCCCATAGCTATGGAGTTCTTGTATCCACTGGCAATCTTTCACATCTGTTTTTCTTCCGGGAACTTGTTTGGTTTGCCGGCCATCAACAAGCCAAACATCTATTCCTGAATCTTCTAGTATCTCGTGCAAAATAACCCAATAAACACCCGTGGCTTCCATTGCTACAGATTTAGTGTTATTTTCAAGTAAATAATCCCGCAACTTGTAAAAGTCTTCCGTAAAAGTAAAATGACTCACAACAGGTTGGCCTTCAATAGAAGTAAACACTTTTTTAGCACCGATATCGATGCCTCCTACATTAGTCCTAATCTTTTCCATAATTAATATTTAAATTATACATTAAAGACCCACACCCAAAAGGACTATGTTAACTAAACGTTGGCAGGCTACCATACGGACATTTCTGAAAACAGAAAGTACCACTCATTATGCCTCAATCTTTTGGAACCATGCTCGAAAACAGGTTTTAAAACACTAACCAATACAGCGGTCAAACTGTGCAAGTCTATGCACAAAGGTGCTGCTTTTCCTGTCATCTCCTCATTATGCCCAAAAATTTTGGGTGAACTCTCGAAATGACCCCGTCCACGGGTTGCTTTTGGGGAGAGGAGAATCGGGCGCAAAGCGCCCGATTCTCCTCTCCCCCTCTGCCTGCGTTGGTCGTGTCATTTCGACCAAAGGGAGAAATCTCTTGATATCCTGGCGTTTGCAAAGGCATGTCATTGGTAACGAAGTGAGGAATCTACTTTGAAAATATTCCCAATTAAATATTTCTACCGGACAACGGTGATTTCAAAATAAAAACACAAAAGAAAAAAGCTCATAAATCGAGACTAATCCAGGCAAAACAAAAATTGTGAAGAAAAATCAAATATTACTATTTTTGTACCCAATGTCCAAATATAATGGACATTGATGTAAAATGATGATACCAATTGAACTTTTGCGTACAAAAATCGAACAGGATGTTTTTGACTAAACAGTTTCTTCTTGCCTTGCCTTTGTCCCATTTTTTCTATTTTCAAAAATTTCGCCGCCGCTTCTCGGAAGAAATAATAAAATAGTCAAACTCGTCCGTCCGCCCTCCGGTGGATAGCCTCTTAATCCTTCAAACAGCGCACGGAAAAGCCAATTCTCCTAACGTTGAAGTCCCTACTTACATATTCAATGTCATAGCCCATGCGGCGAAACCAGGCATTTGAAGTAGACATCTCCGTAAAACTCCAGAAGTAACTGAGGTCGCCCATCCTGATAAATGTTCCAATACTGGGGCGGTAACCGCCTGGAAGACCTGAAAAGCCTGTGGCATTGTTGGATGAAAGGTTGTTGCCCACGTAACAAGTCCCTGTACTTGTGCTCCAGTTGGTTGTAGCTGCCAGGGCTTTTGCAATATTAGAAGCATTACTGTTACAAAGGTATCCGGTCTGGCTGCTCACATAATCTGTTAACATCGTCCACTCTGCATCAGTTGGCAGATGCCAGCCTTCCGGACATGCAATAAGTGATGCCTTCCAGTTGTAAAGCGCACCGTAAGTTTGGTAGTTTGTGGTTACTTTGGCCTCTGAAGCATTCGTACCCTGGTAATCATAAACATAATAATAGGGGTCGGTATCATTTCCGCCGGACGATGGACTTACCTCTGGCAGGTAGGCCAGGTTTTCTGCCATCCAGCATTGGGTGCCAATTTCAACAGAAGTATAGCTTTTGCTGTCGCGGGCATCAGTAAACGAGTTTCCGCAGGCCCATGGCGGAGTAATGGTTCCCTCTCCAAAGAGGAATTCTTTCCATTTGTTAACAGCCGAAATAAAAACATAAACCTTATCATCTGTTGTGCAAAAAACAGATAATCCGTTTGCCGGGCTCGTTATTGCTTCTATCTCGGTTTGTGTCATCCGGGGCATAAGCAATCCTTTTTCAGTACTTTTTATGTCCAGCATGGCCGAGCCATCAGGAACGCTGCCATCGGTGTTGATGGCTACCTGTGCTGTAAGGCTAAAGTTTGCAAGTATCAGTATTGCGACTAAAATTAAATATCCTTTTTTCATCGTATTTTGAATTTAGTATCTGTTGTATAGAGCTTATTCAGAGAGTGTCTTTTTCCTTACAGTATATACTTTTTTTACTCCATAGGCTACACCCAGTAAGGTAAGTATTAAAAGGCCGCCACCTATTGCCGCGCCGCCACCAACCGGAGTATTCCCGCTCTGTGTTGGATTATCACCGCCATTGGGTGGAGGTGGGGTTTGGGCATAAGTGTTAATCGTTATTAAGTTAATGGTTAACAGGATGAGAACTGCTGTGCCGAAGCAAAGCTTCGAGCATGCACGGCCAAAGACCGGCATCGCTGTTTTGAATATTCTTTTCATATCTGTTGATTTATTGGTTAAACACTTTGGTAGAATAATTACCCTCATTCGTGGTGATATACACAAGGTAAACCGATTGGCTTCCGTTGAAAGCAATGTTGTTATTTGCAAGCGAAGTTTGCCTGCTTAGTATTTGCTGCCCCGTAATGCTGTAAACCGAAATGGCTGCCTTGCCAAAATCATCATCATCGAAATTTACATGCAGAATATTGTCGCTTAACCAGCACAGAATATTCAGTGTTTCAGGCGATTCAATCCCGGTAACATCTTTAAAATGGATTTTAAATTCCCTGACTACCCCCAAAGTATAGTCAAAACTGTAACTGGGATTTATGCGCAAATCCTGTAAATAATTCGATTTGGTGTCTTCAAGAAAAACCGGGACATCTTCAGGTATCGAAGCAAGTTCACTTGCCTGGATCGTGTAAATGCCATCCATCCCGGCATCGAAAGCGAGGGGAATAGTTTCGTGATCTTTGAAGGAGGGCAGGGTGTTTATGGCCATTTTTTGGTTTTCGGCATACGAATACAGGTTTGGGATTTCGGGTGTTCCCGAAATTATTTTCTGAACATCATAAAGCCTGTCGATTTGTGGTGTTGCACCTTCAATAAACCGAATTGCAGTCTGGGTTGTTAGCTCGTTTCCGGTAACTTTTAACACCAGCATACATTGATCAGTTTCATCTTTGTAAAATAGCTGTGTGCCATGTGAGCGAACCGTATTGCCGAAATCGAGTGTTCCACTTCCGGTGGCTTGCACAAAAAAGCCCTGCCCCGAAGGGATGTACTTTGAAGTAGTATTGGCATCGCCACCACCTTTAATGTAGTAAACATAATCTCCAACCGTGGGATTCCATAGCTGGAAATGACCATACAGGTTTGCCGGAATAGTTACCATATCCCAATCGATGGCAGAAGGGTAAGGATTGCCTACCAGATTATACCCAAGCCCAGATTTTGTGAATGTAAATTGCTGTGAACCTGTATTTGTGGTTCCGGCAAAAACCTCGGTGGAAGGTTCCGTTTCCATCGACCACAACGCATATCCCTTCGCCACAACAAGTTCGTATGTCAGCGAATTTATGTCGGTCCATAAATTGGTGGACTCTGTGTGCCGTTGGAGGAAATCGCCAGGAAACTGTCCGGCTACGATACCGGCAACCGGAGCCGAAATCAGGTGCCATGTACCATTTGTTAAATATCGCTCAACTTTGGTTTCACCGCTGGTAAAAGCTACCGTACCAAAGTCGATTAGGGAAGCATCACCAGTTTCATCAGATTTTATGGTGAGGTCTCCGGTTTCGATTCTCAGCGTTGTACCCGCTGCAACTTCAATGTTTGTACCCGACAAAACCAGCACACCTTGTGCGCTTAGCTGCAAGTTTGATATAACAAACAATAATAAAATCAGTAATTTACTTTTCATAATTTCATAATTCTTGGTTTAAACAATGATAAACTCTTTTTTATACCCATTAAACAGGATGTCATTTTCATCTTCCCACATTTTAATAATTTTAGGTTGGCCGACTTTATTACCATCAGCCTTTTCATCGCTTACCAATAAAAAGATTGTTCTATACCTGAAATTGGTGCGCTAAATTATCCATTGACTTTGAGGGATTCTAAAAAAATGTTAAGAAATAAAGTACGATTGATAAATCTGAGCAATATTTTACGAATTGAAGTGGAAAAGACCCAAAACTGCGGCTGACGAAAGTAGCTTTCAAAGTTTATGGAGAGTAATTACCTGCTGGTTTCAATTAAAGCGCCTGCTATTCGTTTCAAAGATTTACTTTTGTTTTCGATAAACTCGAACTGAAACTGCTTTAAAAGATGTGGAAACCATTCTATTTTATACTTTTTGTAATGTCACCATATTTTCTTTTGGGGCAGGCTACTTTTGACAAAAGAATTGAATCAATAAAAACTGTTCCTGAAAAAAGCCGACTCGATTCGTTGGCATCAATTTTATCTGATCTTACACTTGAATCCAAAGAAACAGGATGGGTTTACACTCGGAGGTTGCTAGGGCTTTCTGATATCTTGAATAGTGAACAAACTCTTTTGGTAATGAGGCATTATGCAAAAATAGCACCTTCCGGAAATCAGGCCTTATTGGATTCATGCATCCTTTACGCCAGAAAAATGAACCAGGAAAGTTACCTAAGCAGCCTTTATTTGCACAAAAGCATATTTTTTAGAAAAGCTGGTATTTACGACAGTTCCATGATCTATACTTTGCGTGCCAGGGATGAGGCTTTGTTGAATAAGGATGTAGATATTAGTGCCAATGTACTGCATTGGCTTGGCGATTTATATTTCAGTAACGGTAACTATCCAAGAGCAAAAGAATTTTATTTGGAAGTTCAGGAAATAAAAGGATACACGAAGGTATGGAATGAATGGCGCCGCAGGGTGATCAGGAATAATCTTGGGCTGATAGAAATGAATGAGGGCAATTATTATACGGCACTTGGGTTGTTTTACGAATCCAGGAAAGAAATAGGGAACAGCTTAAAATCAAAGGATGACTCGCTTGCAGTAGCTTATGTACTCATGGAAATTGCAAAAGGCCATTATTTTTTAAGGGATTATGAAAAAGCAGGAAAATATATTGACTCATCGCTTGTAATCAGTGAAAAGCTCGATGATAAACAGAACCTGTTTAGCACATTTATCCTTCAGGCACAAATTGCTACCGAAGGTAAAAACTTTGCCCATGCCGATGAACTCATCGAAAAGGCCGGTAGTTTAGGAAACCTTGAAGTAATTGATATTTCGGATAAATTAGAAATGCTAAAGCTGAAATCGAAAATAAGCGCCTCGATGAACGAGCCGGTCATTGCCCTCGAATACCTTAATAAGTATGTAACTTCCGCCGACTCACTCACGAAAAGACTTAACGCTGCAAGAATTTTACAATTGCAATCAAAATACAACTACGATTTATTAAGGGATGATTTTAATAAAATTAATAAAGAAAAACGGGTTTATGTCTTTTCAATTATTGCAGCTGTTATTGTAATTTTAATCATAGTATATCAATTTTTGCAGCTCAAACAAAAGAACAGAAGGTTAGTAGCACTGTCAATCGATTCTGCTAAAAAAACTGATTATTTGCTCAACAAATCAGGCGATGATGAAGGAAATATTGGCCTAAGTGAAATGAATAGTTTTTCCAACAGCCAGCAACGAATTATAATTGGAGAGTTACAAGCTTTAATGATAAAAAATAAAATTTACCTGCAAAGCAACATATCGCTCCAAAAGCTATCTGAACTATTAGGGACAAATCGTTCATATTTGTCAAATGCCATAAATTCAGTAATTGGACAAAACTACACCTCCTACATCAACACTTTGAGGGTGAAAGAGGCAATTACTTTAATTTCACAAGGAGATTCTGCAAAACTTAATATTACCGGCCTGGCAAAGGAAGTGGGATTTGGCAACCGCAACTCATTTGTTTCCGCCTTTAAAAAACATACAGGTATGCTCCCCTCAACTTTCATCAATAATTACAAGAATTATAGTGATAAAGAAATTCACGCTGTTGATGATTTAGATGATAGAATTATTGGAACTTAAGGCGGGTTTATAAACTTCTCTCTTTCAAGAAATCTTTAATGGTGTAGCTGAGTTCGTCTGTAAAAAGTTCTCTGCATGATATAATTTCCTTTATTCAATCCTGCTCTTATGCTATATTTGCGCTTTGAAAAATAATTAGAAATAAATGAATGTTAAACTTACTTTTCGGGAAGTCAAAATTTTAAGTTTCCTGATTTTAATACCGGAATTTCTGTCTGCACAACACGTTTATAAAATACAATATTTCCGATCTACACTATTACTCCTCCTCACATTCATTTCATTTTCCATTTTTCCACAGGAAAAAACCCTTACCCACCTCTACGACAAAAGTTACGAATTTCCCGACCGTGAAATTGAGTTTTATCATTTAAATGCAAATCTTACCATAAAACCCTACGATACACTCGTTATTGGTGAGGCAGAATTTAGCTTTCTTACTTTACGCGAAAAAATTGATTCGCTGGTTTTTGATGTTACAGAAATAAAGGTTAGTGAAGTTAAAATTGACAGAAACCCGGCTACTTTTAAATATAACGGCAACAACATTATTGTTGAAACTCCTTCAAACCTTGGCTGGCAAAGCCACCATAAAATCCTTTTTGTTTATACCGCAAAACCAAGTGAAGGGCTTTATTTTGTGGGGTGGAACGATCCTGAACAAATCAAACGCAAACAAATATGGGCACACAGGCCAAACCACTGGTTGCCTTACGCCCCGGCTATTCACACCGTGGATATGTCGGTAACGGTTCCAGGCGATTTAAAAGTTTTTAGCAATGGTGTACGCGTGGATGTGGTAACGAATAAAGATGATTCAAAAACATGGATTTATAAAATGAACCATCCCCACCCATTTTTCTCGACATGCCTCGTGGTGGGTGATTATAAATATAAAACCCTGGAAACTGATCGCGGCCTCCCGGTGGAGTTGTGGTACCACCCCGAATGGGAAAATCATTTCGATGCCACCTATAAATACCAAACCCAGATGTTCGACTTTTTTGAAGAAGAATTTGCTTTTGAATACCCCTGGGAATTATACAGGCAGGCTCCCGTTATCGATTATATGTATGGTGCTATGGAAACCACCACTTCCACAATTTTCGGCGATTTTTTGATGGTGGATGAAAGGGCTTATTTTGGCAGGAATTACGTGAACGTGAATGCCCACGAGCTGGCCCATCAATGGTTTGGAAACTATATTTCGCATTTAAAAGATAAGGACGTTTGGCTCACCGAGAGTTTTGCGACTTATTGGGCCAAGATGTTTGAGCGCTCTGTGTTTGGGGAAGATTATTACCAAAACGACAGGAATAACGAACTGCTGGATGCTTTTTCGGCATCAAAAAATAATAGTTTCCCGGTAGGCCACAGCCGCGGCGGGCGCGAGCGTGTTTACCAAAAAGGATCGCTGGTGATGGATATGCTCCGTGATATATTGGGCGACACGGAATTTAAGGCCGTGATGAAATATTACCTCGAAAATTATCCTTACCAAACTGCCGAAACCAACGACTTTTTGCAATCCATACGCAAAGTAACAGGCCGCTCGATGGAGTGGTTTTTCGAGGAATGGATATACCGCGGTGGTGAGCCAGAATACAAAATAGCTTACGAACAATTGCCCGGCGAAATCAGGGTTGACGTAAGCCAAATCCATAAAACCGATGAAATTACAGGACTTTTCAAAATGCCTTTTGTTTTTGAAATTCATTATAAAAATGGTTCAATCCAAAAACAAACTGACTGGATTAGCGAAGTACATCAAATAGTAACTATTTCAAATCCTGAAAACAAAATTGTAGATTTCCTCATTTTTGACCCCAACAGGAAAATCATTAAAAAGGTGCAATTTGAGAGAAGTTATAATGAGTTGATTGCACAGGCCATGAAAGCGAAAAATATGATCGACCGTTACGATGCCTTAATTGAATTAAGGAACTTCCCGGCTGATCAAAAACTGAACGATCTGGTTCGCATTTACAAGCTTGAAGATTTCCATCTTACCAAAAGCGAGATTTTAAACCAAATTTCGGGGGCATGGAAAAATGATGCAGTTTCAGGTATAGTTATGGAAGCCATCAACGATCCTGATGATAAAGTGAGAATGGCTGTTCTGACAAACTTTCCGCTTATCCCTGAAAAATTCCAGTTGGAATTTGAGAAACTACTCAACGATAAGTCCTACTTTAACGTTGAGTTGACCCTCGAAAACCTGTGCTCTTCATTTCCCGAAAAATATGGAGCTTACCTCGACCGCACACAAGATGAAACAGGCTGGCGTGGAAAAAACATCCGTTTCAAATGGCTCGAAATTGCCATCGGCCACGGCGGAAATGCGTATTTTGCCGAATTGCTTAACTACACTACCGAAAGCTATGAATTTGAAACCCGCGTTAATGCAATGAATACGCTGCAACGACTAAATATTTTGGATGGGGAAGTTGCCTCGGATATGCTAAATGCATCATTTCACTGGAATAGAAAACTCAGTACATCAGCGAAAGCTACATTACGTTATTTTTACGCGCAAAATCATTTCAAAGAAATTATTAATCAAGCTATTGCTGAAGGTAATTTTACAAATGAACAGTTACAAAAACTAAACATTTGGATTTCGCAGTAGCACGATGAACCAAACAAAATAAAATTCGTTATAACACTATAAATTTTTAACTTTTAAAAAGAATTAAATTATGAAGAAATCATTACTACTCTATTTGCTCACATTTACTATCACGCTCTCTTTTGCTCAAATTAATTCGGGCAACAAATACTTTGTTGAATTTACCGACAAAGACAATTCACCCTACTCCATCGAAAACCCGGAAGCATTTCTTTCGGCCAGGGCGATCGACAGGCGCGAACGTTACAATATTGATATCGACTTGTTCGACCTCCCGGTCAACCCACAATACATCGAGGCCGTTGCCAACATTGGGGTTGAAGTGGAATATCCCACAAAATGGCTCAACGGAATTGTTGTACAAACCAGCGACCCTTCCAAAATAACCGAGATTGAGGCATTGCCCTTTGTAAAAAGTACAGTAAAAAATGTATCTGTCGGTGATGGAATAAAGGGTTTGGCTGATGATGCCTCGCTTTCGCTAAATAAGCCTTTTGGCATGAGCGAAACCTGGGAAACTGCTGCACCGGGTTTAAAATCGCAGGAAGCCATTACTTCGTTAAACTACGGCGAAGCTTATAACCAGATTGATATGATTGGTGGCATTGCATTGCACGATGAAGGCTACCAGGGACAAGGTATGGTGATTGCTATTTTGGATGGTGGTTTTACTTACGTTAACCAAATGGAAGCCTTCGACACACTTTTTATGAACGATCGCATTTTGAGCACCCGCGACTTTGTGGGCGGTGGCATCAATGTTTACCAGGGTAGCACGCATGGCACTTCTGTACTTTCGACAATAGCCGCCAACCTGCCCGGACAAATCGTAGGAACAGCGCCTGGTGCAAGTTTCCACCTTGTGCGTACCGAAGATACCGGCAGCGAATACCTTATCGAAGAATACAACTGGGTTTCGGGTGCTGAATACGCCGACAGCGTTGGGGCCGATGTAATAAACTCATCGCTCAGCTACAAAACTTTCGACGATCCGGGCCAGGACCATAGCTACCAGGATATGGATGGCAACACCGCCCCTTCGACCGTTGGAGCCGATCGCTGCATGAGCCGCGGAATGATTGTGGTGAATAGTGCCGGAAACGACGGCAGCTCATCAACATGGCCCTGGGTAGGCGCACCCGCAGATGGCGACAGCGTTTTCTCTATTGGATCTGTTAACTCACAAGGAAATTATTCCAGTTTCAGCTCGATAGGCCCAACCGCCGATGGAAGGTTAAAACCCAACGTAACCGCCCAGGGATCAAACGCAGTAGTAGCTTCGATAAATGGTGGAACCGGCACCGCAAGCGGAACTTCTTTTTCCTCCCCCATTATTGCCGGAATGACAGCATGCCTGTGGCAGGTTGACCCAAACATGAGCAACATGGATGTACTCAACGCCATACAAATGAGCGCCAGTATGGCCTCAAATCCAGACGAAGAAATGGGTTATGGCATCCCAAATTATGGCATGGCCAGCATTATCCTTTCTGGCTTCAACACCGGCATTGTTGCAAACCCCAACGACATCGAAATTTTCCCTAACCCATTCAACAATCATGTTAATATCGTTTATAATTCGCCCGACACCCAAAGCGTGGTGATTGAAGTTGCCGATATAACAGGGAAACAGATTTATCGCCACGAAAGCATCAAAAGGAAAACAGGATTAAACTATTTTAAAGTTGATGGATTGGAAAACCTGAAAAACGGGATTTATATCCTCAAAATTTATGATAAGGGTAAGATAGCTACAAAGAAAATTATGAAATTTGAATAGTTAGAAATTTTAAACAAAAAACGGCCGGGGCATAAGTTCCGGCTTTTTTTTTGGAGAGGTTAGAAGGGAGAGGTTAGAATGGAGAGAGGAGAGATGAGAAATGGAAGAAGTCACCCCGTGAATTGTTCCCGGGAACGGAGCAGTTCTTTTTGAAAATATGTTCTTCTTTTCGACAGTATTCATGGGGTAACTCGAAAATTGGTGTAATAAACCTAACTGGGGTAAAAAACCTAACAGGTCTCCCGGCTTGGGCGAAGTATAGAAACTTTATATTTATTGTTATTTCCGTGGGATAGACCTGTTAGGTTTATCCGCACAAGCACAGTCACCC
>Ga0208900_1000213_pt1 | contig 36224 bp, 19 predicted proteins | sample AntAceMetag02UKK_FD_184763 | JGI IMG/M metagenome (GOLD analysis project Ga0208900, IMG submission 184763) | Saline lake microbial communities from Ace Lake, Antarctica - Antarctic Ace Lake Metagenome 02UKK (SPAdes) (version 2) | ecosystem: Environmental > Aquatic > Non-marine Saline and... | reverse complement strand
AAACCGGGTTTTCGATACCTATATTATTAAACTGCCCGTCGCCGCTGGTAGCCCAGATAAAGCTCAATTCATTTTCGACAGCTCCGCTTAATTGATGGGTAGCGGTTTCACAAATCTCAAAATCGTCTCCAGCTTCAACAAAAGCACTTTTTACAATGGTCAATGTTTTTGTATCGACAATCTCCTGGTCGCAGGGCGAAATGGCCGTGGCGGTGATGGTAAGATCAACAGTTTCGGAGTTGATATCCAAAGTTCCGGGATAATAAACCGGGTTAACTGCCGAGGGATCACTGAAAGTTCCATCGCCCGAAGTTGTCCATTGGAGGGTTTCGTAATTCGTGGCAGAGGCCGATGACAATGGATGATTATCCACATCACAAATCACGTTATCATCTCCGGCATCCCCGGCAGCAGCCTCAAGTGCAGGCTGGATGTTTATAATCACTTCATCAACCGCCTCAACAGCACAGGGTAATTTGGGCTGGGCAGTGAGCGTAAGTGTTACTGATTTATTCTGAATATCATTACTTCCGGGTGTATAAGTTGGGTCTTCGGAATTTGCATTGCTAAAAAGCCCATCGCCACTCGTGTTCCATTCAAAATTGTCGGAATAAAGCACTGTTCCATCAAGCTGGAGTACATCTGTCCCGCAAATACTACCATACTGGCCGGTTTCGGCCTGGGGCAATCTTTCTACAAATAAACTCATACAATCGTTAGAAGCAACATCGCACGGACTGATGGGTTCAGCTTCGAGGCACAGAGTTACTGTTGTACCATAATCTAGCGGAGATGGAATATAAACAGGGTGGAGTAAGGTGTCATTACTAAACGCCCCGTTACCTCCACTCCATGAAATCTGGCTGTACTTTGATGCTGAAGCCCCGGATAAGGTGTAAGTTTCGTTTTCACAAATTTGCGCATCTTGTCCGGCAAACGACACTGGATTATCCTGATAAGTAACCAACAAGGGCTCAATAGTATTAACCGAACAGTATGGCAAAGGGTAAGCAGATAATTCCAATATAAAATGTTCATTTTGCTCGTCCTCTGGTCCGGGGAAATATTTTGGGTTCGTGATGTGTTTATTTGAGAATGTACCATCGCCATTGGTACTCCAAACAATTGAGTTGCTATAATTAACTGTTGCCTCAAGTTGAAGAAAATCATCCCCAGAACAAATATTTCCCGAATTGGGGCCAAAGGTAATTTTTGGCAAACTCACAATATTAAGGGTGACATTATTGACAGCCGTATCGCAATTACCGATAGGAAAAGCTTTGAGTGTAACTATCACTCCTTCATTTTGGATATCCAAAGTCCCCGGATAATATTTTGATGCAAAGCCCCCGGGATTATCAAAAGAACCATCACCGGCAGTAGTCCATTGGGTTGAGCTAAAATTATAGGCTACTCCACTTACAGTTATAGAATTGTTTTCACAGAGAATTGCTGAGGACATTCCAAATATAGTAGGTCCCGGAACAAAACTTACATGGATAACATCACATACTGTATCACAAGGATATTCCGCTTCTGCACAAACCATCAGGTTTACTCCATTGGCAAAATCATTCTCCAGGGGGATGTATAATGTATTCAAACTGTCTGGCTCAATAAAATATCCACTCCCGGAAGTTGACCAATGAACCGTAGAGTAATAATTTGCATCGGCAAATAGTTCAACATCCTGGGTGGTACATGCAATAAAATCATCGCCAGCCGAAACAACAGGAATGGGTAAAACTGTAATTGATACCTCATCTGTAAAGGATCCATCACAAGGATTTAAAGGTATGGCAGTTAATGTTAAATTTACTTCTCCATTGATTATATCCGTTTCGCCCGGAGTATAAAGGGCGTTGAGTAATTCGGCATCATTAAATTCGCCATCTCCATTCGTAGTCCAAATAACTGAAGTAACGTTTTGTGCATTCCCATTTAATTGAAAATCATCATTTGCACATACTTCGCCACCCGGGCCTGCATCAACAATTGGCAATGGCGAAACCTCGATGGTTAGGGAATGTTCAGAGCTTGATATTCCATCATCAACGAGTAAGGTATAAGTGGTAGTATCGAGAGGTATTGTTGGGGGAGGAAACTGAACGTTGTATTCAAATCCCGGAGGGATGGATGACCATTGGAAGGTGTAATTACCCCCTGAACCAATAAATTCTTGTGCCGACAGGGTTATTGTATCGCCAAAGCAAATTGGATTCGAGGGTTGGATATAGAAATCAAGATCTTCGAGCGCCTGAATATTGATGATTCGTGATAAACCAAGCGCCCCCCATTTATTGGTACCATGAAATTCGGGATCAAACTGAATAACATCAACCATGTACTCTTTCATAGTTCTAAATGAAAACAACTTAAAATAAATGGTTTCGTAATATGAAAAACCATCCTTTTCAGGGGTATCTGGATTATCCCTGTGCAATGCAAATACAATACTTGAAGTATCTGGCCAATAGGTTGCACCACCACATTTTAGTTCGCCATAATCATCCGTATAAAACCCACCAACATAATCATACTGATCGAGTGTACTATCATTTATTCGTGGATTGGACTCAAGGGTAAGTATGATTCCATGAGGTTTATCCTGGGGCAAGGGCTTATCCCAAATCGGAGGATACACGTTTCCTAAATCAGTTAAGTTGTCATAATTATCAAGGTATTGCCGCAGCATCAACTGTTCTGCCGGACTTAAGTTTTGTTGATCGGTAAATACCGCCGAATTTATACTCACTTGTCCGACACTGTAAAAAATTCCCGAGAAAAATAAAATGCAAATAAGAAATGATTTTGGCTTTAAGCATAAAAATTTTTTCATTGTTAGTTGGATTTAGTTATTTAATAAAAATTTTTTCCTGCACACTCTACAATCATTCAAACCATGAAGCTGTTAAGTGATTAATAATAATGTCTGTCTATAAAAGAGCCCCCAAAATTTTGCTCTAAATTTATTTCTGCTTATCAATAAACGCAAAAGTATTCTTTTTGAATAAAATAGCAAGATTAATATCAAACAATTATCGTCTAAAATATTTGCCAACCTACTCATATAAAGGCTCAATAGCGATTAACAATCTTACAAACCATGCCATAAGCCGGCAGCACCAATTTAAAACATTTTTTAATAATAATGACTGTATGAAAACCGGACAAATTAGATATTCAAAGAATTGAATCAATATATAAAGCATAAGTTGTTGTATAAAAAACCACACTTAAATGGCGAATTAAATTCACTCCAACCTGCTAATTATGACTTGCAGAAAAAGACCTCGATAAAAAAAAGATGGTTCTACCACCATTTTTGTGGAAGTAAATAATGGCTATCACTGTAAACAGATTTTACTTTCCACTAAATTCGCAGTAGTACCAAAAATATCATTCCCTGATGTGTTTGATTTACTAATTTCGCCGCCGAAATGAAAAATAACAAAATTATAGGCAGGATTTTGATGTGGAGGGTCAGGAATATCAAGGACAGTCAGTTTGTGCTTTTCCTGAGTTTTGCCATTGGGATATTAAGCGGACTGGCTGCGATTATCCTTAAAAACCTCGTGCATTACACACATTACCTAATGACCAATGGTTTTAATTTTAAAACCGAAAATTTTATGTACCTGGCCTACCCCGCCATAGGGATATTACTTACGGTAATTTTTGTAAAATTTATAATCAGGGATAAACTGGGACATGGGGTAAGCCGGATACTTTTTGCCATATCGAAAAACAACGGGAAAATAAAATCGCATAATACTTTTTCATCGATGATTGCAAGTTCACTAACCATTGGCTTTGGCGGTTCGGTTGGGCTTGAGGCTCCAATTGTTTTAACCGGTTCGGCCATCGGATCGAACCTTGCCCGATTTTTCAGGATGAATTACAAAACCGTTATCCTTATGATAGGCTGTGGCAGTGCAGGCGCAATTTCGGGGATTTTTAAGGCCCCGATTGCAGGTGTAATATTTGCCATCGAAGTGCTGATGCTCGACCTTACCATGACCACGATGATACCCCTGCTTATTGCATCAGTGTCGGCTGCCACTTTGGCCTATTTTCTATTGGGAAATGAAGTAATATTTTCGTTTGACGTTACCACACCTTTTTTACTCGGGGATATTCCATTTTACATTTTGCTTGGCATAATAGGGGGGTTTATTTCGCTTTATTTTACCAGGGCAAACATGCGTATTGAGAAGCACTTTCAGCAAATTAAAAATACCTGGTTAAGATTATTGCTGGGTGGAACCATTTTAGGATTGCTCATTTTTATATTTCCATCGCTATTTGGCGAAGGTTACGAAGCCCTGGAAGATGTGTTAAACGGCAATGGAAAAAGCATAATTAACCAGAGTATATTCAGCGATTTCATCGAAAACAAGTGGCTGTTTTTATTTTTACTTTTACTCATACTATTTTTTAAAGTTATTGCAACCTCCACAACAACAGGCATTGGTGGTGTAGGTGGAATTTTTGCCCCCTCGCTTTTTATGGGTGGTATTACCGGATTTTTTACTGCACGGATGCTCAACTCCGTTTTTTTCCTCAATGTTTCCGAAAGCAACTTTTCGCTGGTAGGGATGGCGGGCATAATGGCAGGCATAATGCACTCACCGCTAACTGCTATTTTTTTAATCGCGGAAATTACCGGGGGATACGTGTTATTACCGCCACTTATAATTACTTCCACCATTTCGTATTTAACCATCATGTACTTCGAGCCCCACTCGATTTACACAAAACGCCTTGCTTTGCGGGGTGAACTTATAACACACAATAAAGACAAAGCAGTGCTTTCGATGATGAAAGCCAAAAAACTAATCGAAACAAACTTCACATCCATTCATCCTGATGCCAAACTTGGTGATCTTGTAAAGGTAATTTCTAAATCACCAAGAAATGTTTTCCCGGTGGTGGATGAGCAAAATAATTTCGCGGGGATTATTTTTTTAGACCACATACGCGAAATCATCTTCCAACCCGAAAAGTATGACGAAACCCTTGTAAGAGAACTTATGTTTACACCCGAAGTAACCATAAATCCTGAAGAATCGATGGAAGAGGTTGCTCAAAAATTTCAAAAAAGCGGCAATTTTAACCTCGTGGTAATCAAGGAAGGAAAATACCTCGGCTTTATTTCGCGGGCACATGTATTTTCATCTTACCGTAATTTACTCAAGCAAATTTCTAACGACTAAATAATGCTCGCCCATAAAGTCGTCCTTTTTTTGATTTAAGATTGATCCCGCACGTACGCATAGCCATCAGGCTAAGGATTTTGCAGCATAGTTTTCCATAGCCCGGTCATTCATGTCCGGGCTAAATGAATCGCAACCCTCAATATTTAAGGCCGTTAACGGCCTTGTGTAGTCCCAAACCTTGTTTCGCAGATTCCCGGGACTAAAGCCCCGGGTTACGAAATCCGTCTTAGCCTGACGGCTATGCGCACATGCGGGAATCGGAGATTTTAGATTTTACTGAGTATCACCAACATCTTAAATCTCCGATCGTTAATCGCCAATCTTAAATCAAAAAAATCGTTGACTATATGGAAATGCACTAATTATTTCATTTGCGCAAAGGCTTTATCCAAATCTTCCACCGGTTCACGGCAAACATTGCCCGAGCAAACATAAATCATGGTTTTATCCGGCTTAAACCGATGTGCAAAAACTGGAAGGCCGGATTGGGAAACAGCGCCTGCAACAATTTTTCGTGGATTTGGATATTTGTATAGTGACTTTAATTTCTGCTTTGCTCCGGGGCCGGCAACTATTACTTCACTAAAACTCCCGCTTAAATAATAAACCAGGGTAGCCCAGTTTGAAAATGACGAAGGATGCTTTTTAACATAAGCGGCCATCTTTTGGGCCATACCTTTCGCGATATCTTCAAATTCGCGGTTTGCGAAAAATTTGGATAGTTTAAATAGAACTATGCCCATCGCCGAATTTGATGATGGGATCACGTTGTCGTATAATTCTTTTTTTCTTGCTATTAAACCCGTGTCATTTTTATGGGTAAACCAGAATAATCCCTGCTTACCATCATAAAAATTTGCAAGCGCATAATCGGCCAGTTGCCTGGCAAACGCAATCCATTTCTCGTCCATCGACACCTGATAAAGTTCGATGGCAGCTTCGGCAGCAAAGGCATAATCTTCCAAAAAGCCATTTATTGTTGCAATTCCATTTTTATAATTGTGGAAAATAGCCCCTTCGTTTGTGCATAATTTACCACCGATAAGCTGCATGGCTTTGGTGGCTGCTTCCAAATATTTATCTTCACCCGAAAGCACCGACAATTGCGCCAGGGCTTTTATGGTGAGGGCATTCCATGATGTGAGCGATTTGTCATCGAGGCCGGGTTTTACCCTTTGATTTCTTGCACGCAACAATTTTTGTTTTGCATTTGAGAGTTTTTCTTTAAAGATGGAAGTCTCAATATTTTTACCGGCTAAAAATTCCTCCGGGTATTTATTCAGCATCAAAACATTTTTACCATCTTCCCACAAGGCCTCCCCATCCATACCAAAATAAGCTGAAATCAAGGGACTTTCTCCTCCTAAAATTTCATCAAACTCACTTTTCGTCCAAACGTAAAATTTCCCTTCCTCGCCCTCCGAATCCGCGTCAAGCGCCGAGTAAAAAAACCCTTCGGACGAAGTTAACTCGTTCAAGACAAAATCAGCAGTATCTTTTGCTACCTCCAAAAACCTTTGTTCCCCTATTATTTGATAAGCTTCGGTATAGAGCGAAATTAATTGTGCATTGTCGTAAAGCATTTTCTCGAAATGGGGGACCTTCCAGGCAGCATCCACCGAATAGCGCGAAAAGCCTCCACCCAATTGATCGTAAATGCCGCCCATGGCCATTTTATCCAGCGAAAGCTTTATGTAATTATCCAGTCCAGCATTATTTTTATCAAAACTATATTTCAATAAAAAATTTAGGTTGGATGGCATCGGAAATTTAGGCGCTCCTTTTGAGCCACCAGAATCAAGATCAAAAATTATTTTCCATTTTTGGTATGCCTTATCAAGTAAACTTTTATCCAAACTGTCATTATCGTCATTGCTTATTTTTATAAGATCTTCACTGTTTATTCCTTCAAGAATTTGTTGCGCCTGGCTCACCAGTTCAGCCTTCCGGTTAAGAAATAAACCGGCGATATTTTTTATCAAAACTTCCCATTTTGAGGGAGTAAAATAAGTCCCGCCATAAAATGGAGTTCCATCGGGCAGGGCAAAGCAGTTGAGCGGCCAGCCGCCATTGCCATGAATCAATTGCACCGCATTCATATACACGGCATCAACATCGGGTCTTTCTTCGCGGTCAACCTTTACACAAATAAAACTATCGTTCATCAACTTTGCCAACTGCTTGTTTTCGAAACACTCATGCTCCATTACATGACACCAGTGGCAAGCCGAATATCCAATGCTGATCAAAAGCATCTTGTTTTGCAGTTTTGCCTTTTGGAGTGTTTCATCGTTCCAGGCATGCCAGTCAACAGGATTGTAGGCATGTTGCAGTAAGTACGGGCTTGTTTCGTTTATCAGCCGGTTGGGCTGAGGTTTTTTTTTGGAATCTTTCATGTTAAATACTTTGTTAAAAAATAACCAGAAAACGCCTGTATTGTTTTTATGGAATTCAATTCTTTCTTGTCATTCGTATTTACCTTTCATCGAATTATACCGCAATTGCGGTATCAATCCGTTTAATCCGCGTAATTCGATGATTACTTTTTTCTTTGATGATAGAATGATGTTGTCTGTTTTACCAGATAGGATGTTTTTACCTGATAGGATGTTCCCACAGCGTGCCCGCATTGCTGCAAGGCAGGGTCCTTTTTCAGTCTTTTGCTGAAAAAAATAGTACCTTAGTATATTTCAAAAAATCGTTACCCAATCAAATAATCATCGATAATAATGTGTTTCCCAACTTTTTGTAACATTGCAGGCTGAAACTACTGTAAAATGAAGAGATTTTTAGAGATACTGAAATATGCGAAGAACTACCTTGGATATGCTTCACTTAACGTGATGTTCAATATATTTTCGGTGATTTTCAACCTCTTTTCCCTGGCCATGATCATTCCATTTTTGCAATTGTTGTTCGATAAAACAAAACTGGTTTACGCAGCTCCCGAACTAACTTTTAAAGCCGAATCGATAACCTCGTATTTTAATTACACGATCAGCCAAATTATCATCGAAAAGGGTGAGGTAAACGCGCTGATGTTTATTTCGTTGTTGGTGGTGATTTTATTTTTCCTAAAAAACTTAAGCCGGTATATGGCCATGTTTTTCCTTGCGCCCTTGCGCAATGGCGTAGTGCAGGATATCCGCAACAACATTTACAAACGCATCCTTATTTTACCCCTCGCCTATTTTTCGGAGCAGCGGAAAGGCGACATCATGTCGCGCATTACCAACGATGTGATGAACATCGAGTGGTCGATCATGCAATCGCTCGAAATGATTTTCAAGGAGCCGCTTACCATTGCTATTTTTATGGTAACGCTAATAATTATCAGCCCTACGCTTACACTCTTCGTTGCTATATTGCTACCCATAACAGGAATTTTAATTGCCCAGGTTGGCAAAAGCCTGCGCCGCACATCGGCCAAAAGCCAAAAACAATTGGGTGTGATTTTATCTATCGTCGAAGAAACTATTTCGGGGTTGCGCATCATCAAAGGATTTAACGCCATTGCCAAAACCGATGAAAAATTTAGGGAACAAAACGGTAAGCTTACAAAAACTATGACAAGGCTTTTCAGGAAAAAGGATTTGGCTTCGCCCATGAGCGAATTTTTGAGCACGCTGGTTTTGGTAGTGATTTTATGGTATGGCGGACAGTTGGTTTTAAATAGCACTTCGAGCCTCGAACCAACGGTATTTATTTTTTACGTGGTGGTTTTCTCACAGCTCATTGTTCCTGTAAAAGCAGTTACCGAGGCATATTATAATGTACAAAAAGGTTTGGCTTCGGCCGAGCGTATCAGCGAAATTATTGAAGCCGAGGAAATGATAGAAGAAAAACCCGATGCCATTTCCAAAAAGGATTTTAACCGTAGCATTGAATATAAAGGAGTTTCGTTTGCCTACGGCAAGGAGTCGGTTTTGCAGGACATCAACCTGAATATCGAAAAAGGCAAAATGATTGCCCTGGTGGGGGCTTCGGGGAGCGGGAAGTCAACAATGGTGGATTTACTTCCCCGGTTTTATGATTGCACCACGGGCGAAATACTTGTGGATGATATTCCCGTAAAAGATTTAAAAATTAATGAATTGAGGGGATTGATGGGCATTGTAACCCAGGAAACAATTTTATTTAACGACAGTGTATTTAACAACATTGCTTTCGGGATGGAAAACGTGAAAATGGAGGATGTTGTCGCGGCAGCAAAAATAGCCAACGCCCACGAATTTATCGAAAATATGCCCGATGGATATTATACAAATATTGGCGACCGGGGTATTAAAATGTCGGGAGGCCAGCGGCAGCGGATGAGTATTGCCCGCGCGGTATTAAAAAACCCCCCGCTCATGATTCTCGATGAAGCCACCTCGGCGTTGGACACCGAGTCGGAAAGGCTGGTGCAGGATGCTTTGTTTAAATTAATGCAAAACCGCACCTCCGTGGTTATTGCCCACCGTTTATCAACCATTCAAAACGCTTCTGAAATTGTAGTAATGGAAAAGGGACAGATCGTGGAGCGGGGAACACACGGAGAACTTCTTGCAATAGGCGGGTTTTATAAAAGGCTGATCGATCTTCAATCTTTTAAAAGTTAATTAGTTTTCGTCCATTAAATTGCATATTTTTCTAAATGCTATTTTAAAGACAGGTATTAATCCTAAACAGCAGGTATTGTAAACGAAAATGTGCTGCCACTCCCTTCTTTGCTAATTACATGTATTTCGCCCTGGTGTTTTTCCACAAACTCTTTACATATAATCAGGCCAAGGCCAGTGCCTGTTTCGTTATTGGTTCCCCGGGTCTTAAAATTTTCATCTATTTTAAATATTTTTTCAAGTTGCTGTTCATTCATCCCAACGCCATTGTCGGTTATCGAAACTTCCACATTCCCATCGGTCTGCTCTTGGGCTGACAAATGAATTTTCCCTCCGTTTTGTGTAAATTTCACGGCATTCGATAAAATATTCCTGATTATGGTTGTAAGCATATTAATATCTGCCTTCACCAGGTTACCCTCGCCCACATTATTAACTATCGAAATTTCCTTTTTCAGGGCGAGGGGTAAAATACACTCGATCGTATTATTACAATTTTCAGCGAGGTCGGTTTTAACTGGATTAAAAACCATTGTTCCCCGCTGAGACTGCGACCAGGTTAACAAATCTTCGAGCAGTGTATAAGTATTATTTGATGCCCTTGTAATAGTGCCGATCAATTCCATCTTTTCACTTTCATCGAATGAATTATAATTCATTTTCAACATTTCTATAAGTCCCTTCATTGCACCAAAAGGACCTTTCAAATCGTGCGAAATAATCGAAAAAAACTTGTCTTTTGTTGCATTGACCCCCGTAAGTTTTCTTTCCGATTCTAATAGCTTTCTTTCATTTGCTTTTCTTATCAAATTTTCATTTTCCAATAATTGGTTGGTTTGTTTTTTTTCACGATAGCGCCAAAACAATAAAACGATAATGCCAAGCGCAAAAACAATACCCAGAATGAGCATAATGAGGTAAGCGGTTTTTAATTGCTCCTCTTTTTTTATCGTGATATTTTCCTCCCTAAGCTTCACAAATTCTGCATCACGCTTGTATTTTGCCTGCATTTCGGCTAAATTCTTTGTGAACGATTCAGAATAAAGGCTATCCCTGATCTTTGAATATTTCTGATGATATTCCAGTGCATCAATAAAATTGGCCCTTTGAATATTCAATTCTGATAAATCCAAATAAACATCCATCAATATCAAAGTATTTTTTGCTTTTTGTGCCACAGATAGCGCTTCTTTAAAAAATACCTCGGCTTTGGCCAGGTCGCCTATCTGCAGGTTTGCTTTTCCCACTTCATATTTTGCTATTGCTGTGCCATAAGAATTCTGAAGCTTATTGAAAATGACAAGTGCTTTTTGGAAATATTTTAACGACAATTGTTGGTTGATTCCCGATTCGAGCTTTACACTTCCAATATGATAATACATATTTGCCTGTCCATACTCAGACCCGATGGCCTTGTAAATATCCAAAGCATTTTTAAAATAAACGATGGCTGAATCGTATTTTTTTTGCATTTGAAAAGCAATAGCAGTAGTTCTCAACGAATAAGCTTCTTGCAATGAATCCCCTAAACATTTCTTAATTTTCAGCGACTTAAGATTATATTCCAAAGCAAAATCGAACTTACCAATAGTTAAATAAACATTACCCATATTAGCATAACAATATGCAATACCCATCGAATCGTTCAGCGCTTCAAACTCCACAAGTGCTTTCTGATGTTGATCCAATGCCTCCTGGTATAATCCCAATTTGCGGTATAAAACCCCGGCTTCATTCATTATTTCGGCCTTAAGCTGTGGGGTTTTGCTAAAACCCGCCAATGTCAATGTTGAATCGATATAATCGAGGCCAAGGTAGGCATTTACATTCCTGTACGATTTTGCCAGTTTAAAATAGTTATCCAGCCTAGTTTCATCGTCCATTTTTTGGGTAAGCAGGTCTTTAATACTATCGATGTATTGCTGCTGTGCGTTTAATACATTTAAACCAAAACCTAATATCAGGATTAGAAATGTACAGTATAGTTTTTTGATAAACATTTTTTTTTATTTGGCGACATCAAAAGTATCAAACTTTATTGATTAGAAGGCGGTGTTTTTAAGATTTTATCTACCAGCGCTTTTAATTCATCGGCTTTAAAGGGTTTAGGAATATAATGTGTAAATCCTTTTGAAAGAAATAACTCCTTGTGTCCTTTCATCACGTTTGCGGTGGCGGCAAGTACCGGAATTTTTTTATATCCTTTAATGGTTTTTATCCGGGTCAACACTTCAATACCGTTTAAATCTTTGCCTAAATTAATATCCATAATTATTAAATCGAATTGCTGCTGCTGTGCAATTTCCAGTCCTTTGCAACCTGATTCGGCATAAGTAAGCTCATATTCATCTTTTAAAATATAACCCAGGTATTTTTGATGAAAGAGTTCGTCTTCGATTACCAGTATTTTTGGTGGTACAATAAATCCCTCCAACAAAACAGGGCTTGAAGTATTTTGGTTTATGGTTTGGTTGGGTGTAGCCAAAAGAGGGAAAATAACCCTAAAATCCGATCCTTTGTTCAGTTCGCTAACAACAGATATATCGCCATCCATAAGTTGCACCAGGCCACGGGTAACGCTAAGCCCCAACCCTGCTCCTTCAAACTCTCTATTGTAGCCTTCGCTTGCCTGCCTGAAATTGCTGAAAACCTGGGTGATTTTATCTTTTTGAATTCCGATGCCGGTGTCTTTGATGCTTATTACCGCCATCTGGATATTATTTACTTCTTCAATTGATAAATCGAGCAAAATGTTACCTTGCCTGGTATATTTTAAAGCATTATCAACCAAATTATTAAGAATTTTTTCAAGCAGGCTTTCATCAGCCAAAATTTCAATTTTACATTTTCCATCGCTGTATTCGAACTCCAGGTTTTTATCGATAGCACGCCGCTTGAACAATGGAAGCATCCCATTTATAAAGCTTCGTAAATCGACAGCCTCGAGTTTAGCCTTCACAACGTTAGCTTCAATCTCCGAAAGGTCGATGATGAGATTAAAGGTATTAAGCAGGCGCATGCCACTCATTAGAATAAAATCGACCATTTCCTTATATTCATCTTCTGTCAATTCTTTCAGCAACAAATCAGCAAAACCAATTATGCTGTTGAGGGGAGTGCGCATTTCGTGAGAAATCTGGCCAAGAAATGCTGTTTTTAACTTATCGCTTTGTTCGGCTTTGTTTTTTGCTTCGATAATTTCATTTTCATTTTTTTTACGAACCAGGATATTTGAAATGATCTGCCCGGTAAGCATAAACGCATTTATTGTTTCGTTGTCCCAGATTGTATTTTTTGTAGTAGAATCAAAACCAATAAACCCCAGAAAATGCCCCCCAACAATAAGTGGGATATTGATAGATGATTTTATTTGCAGGAGATCAAATATTTGATGTCTTTTAGTATTTTCAGGATTGTCAGGTATTTCATCAACATGGGTTAATATATGCTCACCATTTTTAAGTGATTTTAAAAATTCAGGGAAATCTTCAACATGAATTGAATCTATAAAGCCTTTGTGTGTTTTAAAATCAGGATGGCAGTATTCGTTAGCAAGTATCATCCCTGTTTGGGTTTCATTGATAAGGAATACATAAGCCCGCTCATTGGAGGTAAAACGGCACACGAATTCAAGCGCCTTATCCACCGAATCTTCAATATTTTCGATATCTATTTTTATGAAATCCGATGAAATCTGGCTGATGAACTGGATGAATTCAAGTCGTTTTTTTAACTGCATCTCTGCATTATTTCTACGGCTAATATCCCTTACGTGCAACACAACTGCCGGGGTATTAAAATAGAGCATGCGTGTACCGCGAATTTCTACCGGGTAGATTATTCCCTTGTGGGTTATTAATTCTGATTCAACAAATTGTAATTCTCCTGTTGTCCATTTTTTAAAGTCTGCCGAAACCTGTTTTGCATTTTCGTGTGGAACAAGTTCGGATACATGCTTTTTCAGTATCTGCTCTTTTCTAAGCCCGTTGAGCGTAAAGGCCGCTTCGTTAGCATCGAGAATAAAGCCAAAATAATCGTAAACATATATTCCATCAGGAGAATTATTGAACAAGGATCTGAAATTTTGGTTTGTCCAGGCCATTTCCATCTCCATTTTTTCCTGTTCAAGTGCCGAATTAAAAATATCGGCCACGGTATTTAAAAGTTGAATTTCGTTTTGATTCCATACCCTTTCAAAAGCACATTCATCGTATCCAATAAAGCCCCACCACTTGGCCGAACAAAAAATTGGCGTTAAATAAATGGAAATAATTCCCTGCGCCTCTAATACTTCCCTTTCATTGTTAGAAAAATTATTTACCAGCCCTTTTACTACATCGCCCTTCGACAAAACGTCAACCAACCTCTTCAATCCATTTTTTTCGTAGTATAATTTTTGAAGCAGAGGGTTATCGATTTGTGCTTCAATTCCATCGGCAACCCATTCGTATTTTTGACCCATGAAAACATTGCCCTGCTCATCCCAAAAATTTTGAAAAATATAAACCCTGCTAACTTTGGCCGATTCACCAATGTATTGAAGTACCGGATTAATTTCCTGCCTCCAGTTTTTCGATTCCAAAAATTTAGCTGCAGCAAAACTCACAGCTTGTAAAAGTGCATCCTTGGCCAGCAATCGCTGTTGCGATCGTTTAAAATTTGAAATATCCCGTACCGTAAACGAAACAAGTGTTTTATCGGCTGAAGTAACAGGTTTGATTTGCAATTGCACATCAAACCTAAGCTGATTATTTGTTACGGCTTCGGTTTCAAGAATAAAGGGAATTCCTTCCTTTATTTTTTTATTGATAAAATCTTTTACTTCGGGTACAAATAATTTATCAGCCTGCATTCCAGTAATTGTATGCCTGTTGTAGGCAAATAAATCAAGGGCAAGCTCATTGCACGAAACAATTACCTGCCGGTTTGTGATAAAGATGGCCTCATTACTTGCCTCCAAAAAAAGTTCAGGATTCTGATAATTCATCACGTTAAATAATTTACTAAAGCATTAAATTCAAAATTTCTGATTATTCATCATCAAAAGTAATAAAAACAATGTGCTTATAAAAATTGTTATTGGAATTCGCTCCCCTGGTTGACTTTTGCCAATTACAAATGTGTTTTGCATTGCTCAACCCTGACAGTCCCGCACGTGCGGGACTGTCAGGGTTCAAACATTCTAATAATGACCGGTGACAGATAATTACATATTGTTATTTTTGCCACTAAATACATTTTACAATATGAACGAAAATAACAGCGTGCTTTCGCGCAAGTATGTTTTTAACGATACCGCTTTCAATACCCTGATGAAAAACAGGATTTATCATGTCCTTTTAATTGCAAGCCAATATGATGCATTTATTCTTGAGGATGATGGCCGGATTGATGAACAGATTTTTAATGAGTACGTATCGCTTAACCTGAGGTATCCCCCTCAATTTATACAGGCAAACTCTTACGAGGCTGCACAAAAAATACTGGAAGAGCAAAATATTGACCTGATCATATTCATGCTCAGCGCCTTCGATGTAAATACTTTATCGGGCATTAAAGAAAAGTACCAGGATATTCCGGCGGTATTGCTTGCTCCATTTTCACGGGAAGTATCGCTGAAATTAGATTCGGGTAAGCTTAAAGAGCTGGATTATGTTTTTAGCTGGTTGGGAAATGCCGATATTTTACTTGCCATTATCAAACTTATCGAAGACAAGATGAATGTTGAAGATGATGTAATAAATGTAGGCGTTCAGGTAATACTTCTCGTGGAGGATTCGGTGCGGTTTTATTCATCCTATTTGCCAAATATTTACAAAATCATTTTCAAACAATCCAAAACTTTTATGACCGAGGGGCTCAACGAGCACCAGAAAATGCTAAGGATGCGTGGCCGCCCCAAAATTATGCTCGCCACAACTTACGAGGAAGCCGAAGAGTTATATCATAAATACAAAAATAACCTGCTTGGAATTATTTCCGACATGAGTTACAAGCGAAATGGAAAGCACGACAAGAAGGCCGGTTTGCATTTTTGTAAAATGGTGAAAGCCAACAACAAATACATGCCCATTCTCCTGCAGTCGTCAGATGATGGTATTGAGGAAATTGCAAAAGAAATCAAGGTTGGGTTCATCAATAAAAATTCAAAAACACTGTCGTTGCAACTTCGGAATTTTATAACCCAATATTTTGCATTTGGCGATTTTGTATTTGAGGATCCAAATAACGGACAGGAATTAATGCGGGCTAAGGATTTGAAAAAATTGCAGGAAATACTTTTCGATATTCCTGACGAATCATTTTTGTACCATATCACCCGGAATCATGTTTCGAAATGGCTGCGGGCGAGGGCGCTTTTCCCCTTAGCCGATTTGTTTAAGCAATTTCAACCCGAAGATTTTACCGACCTCGATGAAGTACGCCGCTACCTTTATGATGCCATAGCAAAATACAGAATGTACAAAGGCCGGGGAGTGATTGCTGAATTTCATCGCGAACAATTTGACGAGTACCTCACCTTTACCAGGATTGGCGAAGGCTCGATAGGTGGAAAAGCACGTGGACTTGCTTTTTTGGATTCGATGATAAAGCGGAATCATCTCATCGACCGGTTCGACAATATCATCATTACCATCCCGCGCACTGTTGTGCTGTGTACGGATATTTTTGATGAGTTCATGGAAGAAAACCGCCTTTACGACATTGCCCTTTCCAATCGTAGCGACCGCGAAATCCTGGATGCTTTTGTGTCGTCAAGGTTACCTTTCCGAATCCACGAAGACCTTTATACATTTATCAGTGTGTCGCGTAATCCTATTGCTGTCCGCTCGTCGAGCCTTCTCGAAGATTCGCACTACCAGCCTTTTGCCGGTATCTACTCCACCTATATGATTCCAAACATCCCCGACGATGAGCGACTGATGATTGAAAAACTAAGCATAGCCATAAAAAGTGTTTATGCCTCGGCATTTTATAAAGACAGCAAAGACTATATGGCGGCAACATTGAATGTAATTGATGAGGAAAAAATGGGCATCGTATTGCAGGAAGTGTGCGGGAGCAGGTACAACGATAAATTTTACCCAACAATTTCGGGAGTGGCACGGTCGGTAAATTTCTACCCCATCGAGCCCGAGCAGCCTGAAGATGGCATTGCAAACGTTGCTTTCGGGTTGGGGAAATATATAGTGGATGGTGGTAATACTTTAAGGTTTTCGCCAAAATACCCGAAAAAAATCTTACAAATGGCAACTACTGATATGGCGCTTACCGAGACCCAGGGTACATTTTTTGCACTCGATATGAATCCTGATAGCTTTAAACCCTGTGTTGATGACTCCATAAACCTGCTCCATCTTAGAATTAAAGAAGCCGAAAAAGATAAATCCCTCAAATGGGTTGCATCCACTTATGATTACCAAAACAACGTGATGCGCGATGGCATAAATTATACCGGCAAAAAAGTGATAACCTTTGCTCACATCCTGAAACATGATGTGTTTCCCCTCCCCGAAATTTTAAGAACCGTGCTTAGCATTGGCCAAATGGAAATGAACAAGGGTATTGAAATTGAATTTGCCGTGGATCTGAATGTTCCTAAAGCTCAACCGATAATTTTTAACCTTTTACAAATCAGACCCATCGTCGATTCAGACGAAACCATCAATGAGAATCTTGAAAAAATAGCCAGGGAAGAAACTATTATCACGGCACAAAATGCACTTGGTAACGGCATTGTTAAAAATATTCGCGATATTGTTTATATAAAACCCGAAAGTTTTGATGCGGCCCGCACCAATGAAATTGCCCAAAAGGTTGGCCAGATAAACGACACCTTTCTGACGGAAGATAAAAATTATATCCTTGTTGGCCCGGGGCGATGGGGCTCCACTGACTCGTGGCTTGGCATACCGATAAAATGGCCTCAAATTTCAGCAGCCCGGCTCATCGTTGAATCAGGACTAAAAAATTACAGGATTGATCCCAGCCAGGGTACACACTTTTTTCAAAACCTCACCTCGTTCAGGGTTGGCTATTTTACTATCAACCCCTTTATAAACGATGGGTTTTACGACCTGGACTACCTAAAAGGAATGAAGGCTGTTTATGAAGATGAATTCATCAGGCACATTCGTTTTAAAAATCCCCTGGTAATAAAAATTGACGGGAAAAAGAAAATTGGTGTGGTAATGAAAATGAGTGAAACAAAAGTTAAGAAAACCCAAAACAAATAAGCTCATACATTCTGGCACTGCTAAATAATCATGTCGCAATTTGCCCCCCCTACCAATAACATGTTTTCGCAAACGTCTGGATACCATGAGATTTCTTGCCGTACGTACGGCGCAAAGAATTTTTCTAAAGAAAGATATAATAATTATTTTTTGTACTGTAAAAACGCAGCAAAGCAGCCTACCCCGATGCTTCGGGGGTGTTTTGCCGGGAGAAACCTGCCGGCCCGCTTCGCCAGAGCTACAGCGGGGCGAGCTCGCCTCGCGAAGCGGGCAAGGCAGGTCTATTTCCCAATGTCATCTTCTCATTATGCCCAAAAATTTTGGGTGAACCCTCGAAAAGACAGTGTTTTGGATAGCTGTATCATTTCGAGACCCAAGCCCCTGAAAAAGTAGCCTCAAAGTGTGATGACAAAGGAGTAGATTTCTCCCGGCAAAACTCCGCTTCGCTGCGTTTTTTGGTCGAAATGACCTCGCCCACGGGCTGAATGGGGGAGGTGAATCGGGCGCGAAGCGCCCGATTCACCTCCCACTCTTCCCGCTCCAATGGGGTCATTTCGACCAACGGGAGAAATCTCCTGAAATACAAGCGTTTACAAAAAGTTGTCATTAGTACCAAAGGGAGAAATCTCATATCCAGACGATTGCAAAAACATGTCATTGGTATCCGCGGCTGGCGGAGAGGAATCTCTTGTTATAAAGGTACTTGCGAAAACATGTCATTAGTACTGGAAAAACGTAGCGTAGCTACCTGCCCCGACCCATCGGGGAGTTTTGGGGCGGGAAATCTTTCAATCCACCAACCGGCAGTCTGGCATCTCATAAGTACCCAAGGCTACTAACTGCCCATGGTTTTGAAGGAGGCCATGATTTATCTTTTCCCTCACAATTTCTCACAGCAAAGGGCTTTGGCTGTTGTTACTCAAACAATTCAAAACATCGCGTTAATTAATTAACAGTTAAATTAATTTTTGTTTTAAAGAAATTTACCTTTGCGACCTAATTAAAACGCTGTTTTTTTAACCTTAAATTGTTATAAAAGAGATGCTAACAAACAACTTCACCAGACGTCACAACGGACCAAATAAAAAAGACATGCCCGAAATGCTAAAATTAGCAGGTGTGGAAAATTTAGATCAACTCATCGATGAAACATTACCCAAAGCCATCAGGATGAAAAAACCACTCAACCTGGCCGATGGTATCAACGAATATGAGTATTTAATGCACCTGCGCGAGATCGCGGCAAAAAACAAACTCTACAAAACATACATAGGCCTGGGATATTACAACACCATACTTCCTGGGGTAATCCAGCGAAACATACTCGAAAATCCGGGCTGGTACACATCATATACTCCCTACCAGGCCGAAATTTCGCAAGGCCGCCTCGAAGCATTGCTAACTTTTCAAACCATGGTTTCCGACCTTACCGGGCTTCCTTTGGCAAATGCCTCCCTGCTCGATGAAGGTACTGCCGCCGCCGAAGCAATGATTATGGCTTACAACTCAAGGTCGAGAAATGCAGTGAAAGCCGGGAAAAATCAATTTTTTATCTCAGAAAACTTATTCCCCCAAACCATCGATGTAATGAAAACCCGCGCCATTCCACTGGGGATAGATATAATTATTGGCGACCATACAAATTTTGAATTTGGTGAAAAGATTTATGGAGCCATCCTTCAATACCCGGATGAAAAAGGCGAAATTATCGACTACCGTGCATTTACCACAAAAGCCCATGAGGCCGATGTAGTGGTTGCAGTTGCAGCCGATTTGCTTAGCTTAACGCTGCTTTCTCCTCCCGGCGATTGGGGTGCAGATATTGCCCTTGGAAACACACAGCGCTTTGGTGTACCATTGGGTTATGGCGGACCTCATGCTGCCTATTTTGCAACTACCGAAGATTTTAAACGCAACCTGCCCGGGCGCATCATCGGGATTAGTAAAGATGCCGATGGCAACACTGCGTTGCGAATGGCGCTGCAAACCCGCGAACAGCACATCAAGCGCGAAAGAGCCACCTCCAATATATGTACCGCACAGGCTTTGCTTGCAACCATGGCTGGCATGTTTGCCGTGTATCATGGCCCCGGGGGATTAAAAGATATTGCCCTGGATATTCACAACCTGACCGCATTACTGGCCGATAGTGCTGAAAAACTTGGTTACAAACAACAAAATCAATATTTCTTCGACACCCTCTATTTTGAGCCGGCACAAAATGCTTCTGTCGAAAAAATTAAGGACACAGCACTGGCTCGTCAAATAAATTTTAGGTACGATGAAAACGGGTTTGGCATTAGCCTGGATCAAACAACAAGCCTGGCCGATGTAAACCAGATTCTTGAAGTTCTTGCCCATGCCGCAGGCAAAGAAATTATTGAAGCTAAAGCCGGTTCGGCAAACTTCCTTCCCGAAAATTTGACCAGGACAACATTATTCCTTCAGGATGAGGTTTTCAATACCTATCATTCCGAAACGGAAATGATGCGCTACATGAAGAAACTGGAAAACAGGGATCTTGCCCTGACCAGAACTATGATTCCGCTCGGTTCGTGTACCATGAAACTCAACGCGGCTGCCGAACTTTTTTCGTTGTCGTGGCCCGAGTTTGCAAACTTACACCCCTTTGTTCCTGTGGATCAGGCAGCGGGATATACCGAGCTTATCTGCAACCTTGAAAAAGATTTATGCGAAATCACGGGCTTTGCTGCCATGTCATTTCAGCCCAATTCGGGTGCATCGGGCGAGTATGCCGGGTTGATGGTAATCAGGGAATATTTAATTAGTATTGGCCAGGGGCACCGAAATATATGCCTCATCCCATCATCAGCCCACGGTACAAACCCGGCAAGTTCGGTAATGGCCGGGATGAATGTTGTGGTTGTAAAATCAGACGAAAAAGGTAATGTTGATTTAGATGATTTAAAAGTAAAGGCAGAAAAACACGCCGATCAACTGGCAGCATTGATGATTACCTACCCCTCGACCCACGGGGTTTTTGAACAGGAAATTCTGGACATCATAAAAACTATTCATGATAACGGCGGACAGGTTTATATGGATGGTGCAAATATGAATGCACAGGTTGGCCTAACAAACCCCGGTTTGATTGGTGCCGATGTATGCCACTTAAACCTTCATAAAACATTTGCTATTCCCCACGGTGGCGGTGGCCCGGGAGTTGGCCCCATTGGTGTAGCAAAACATCTCGCCCCATTTTTACCAGGCAACCGTTTTATAAAAACTGGAGGAGACAAAGCAATCTCAGCCATTTCAGCAGCACCTTTTGGAAGTTCGCTAATCTTACCCATTTCGTATGGATACATAAAATTGCTGGGCGGAAACGGCCTGAAACTGGCCACAGAAATGGCCATCCTCGGCGCAAATTATTTGAAAAACGCTTTACAGGATCATTACAAAATTCTTTACACAGGAAAAAATAATCGGGTAGCCCACGAATTTATTTTGGATTGTAATGAATTTAGCAAAACGGCAAACGTGCTTGCTATCGACATTGCCAAGCGTTTAATGGACTATGGATTCCACGCCCCAACAGTAGCATTTCCGGTACACGGCACTTTAATGGTGGAGCCCACCGAAAGCGAGCCACTCACAGAACTTAAACGCTTTGTAGAGGCTATGATTAGCATCAGGCAGGAAATTGATGAAATCGCCGAAGGAAAATTCGACAAGGACAACAACGTAATTAAAAACGCACCGCACACACTTTGCATGGTTGCAGGCGAAGAATGGAATCGCCCCTATTCAAGAACCAAAGCCGCTTTCCCGCACAACTGCGACAAAGCAGATAAATACTGGCCTCCCGTAACAAAAATTGATGATGCCTGGGGCGACCGTAACTTAATGTGTACCTGCCAGGGTTTTGGACAGATAGAGGAGGCGATTAGTTAAAAAGGGTTCTAACTCCATATTTTTTAAACACAGTTATTAATGTGAGTTTTGTTGATAATCAGTGGGCAGTCCACAGTCCGCAGTAGGCAGTCCGCAGTTGGGCAGTTTATAGTATAGATGAAGACTGAGGACTGGAGACTGGAGACTGGAGACTTAAAAAACAACAGAGCCACACCACAAAATTCGCAATAGTACCGAAAACAATATTTGTTTCTAATCTCAAACCGGAATGTAAAAGCATCCATGTTCATCCTGAAATGGCTTTTACATTCCGGTTTTTTTATTGTTGTGTTTTTTTCATTTCAAGGCAGGCAAGCCAAGGTGTTTTTGACACATTTACAAGCCTAAATGTTTCAGCTTGCAAAAGAGGTCTTTTTTTGCCGATGCATAATTTGATAATATTATCTTTGTAAAAATATGCTATATGACGGATAAACAACTTAATACAGGAATATTTGAAGAAGTAGTTATTGAAAAAGAAGATATTGGTAACAGTTTAATGGATGAACCTTTTAATCCCTCCCAAATTAATATTGACACTCAATCACCCACTTTAAACAATCTTATATCGAGGCTTAATTCTAATCCCCCTGAAATAGATTTGTACCCGGATTTCCAAAGAAATGATGATTTGTGGGACAATGGAAAGCAAAGTCGACTTATCGAATCTATTCTTATTAGTTTTCCATTGCCAGCATTTTATTTTGATGGTACCGATGATAATAAATGGTTAGTGGTTGACGGTTTACAAAGACTTAGCGCTATAAGGAATTTTATTATTAAGAAGACTTTAAGGTTACAAGATTTAGAGTTTTTAAAAAAAGATTTAACAGGACTATCTTTTGACGAATTACCTCGACCTTTGCAACGAAAAATTGAGGAAACTCAAATAGTTGCTTATGTTATTAAACCTGGAACACCTCAAAAAGTTAAATTTAATATATTTCGTCGGATTAACACAGGTGGATTGGTTTTAGAACCCCAGGAAATACGACATGCTTTAAATCAAGGAATCCCTGCAAAGTACGTTGCAGACCTTGCTAAACAAAAATCTTTTAAAAAAGCAACTGAAGGTAAAATAAGTTCTTCAAGAATGCTTGATAGAGAATTCGTAACCAGGTTTATTGCTTTTTATTTGACACCTCCAGAGAAATATGTACCAGATTTGGATACTTTTTTAAATAACTCAATGGCATCTTTATTTAGCTTGGAAAAAGATGTACTCGATAAAATGAAAAGTGATTTTGTAGGTGCTATGGAGTATTCTTATAAAATATTTGGTAACTGGGCATTTAGAAAAGCTGATTTATTCCCTAAAAAAAGAAAACCAATTAATAAAGCACTATTTGAAACCTGGTCGGTAAATATTGCCAAATTAACCGATAATCAAAGGAATTTACTCTTAGAAAATAAAACTATTTTAATGAATAGATTTGCTGAGATTATGAAAACCAATGAAAAATTTGTGCGTTCAATTTCTTCGGGTACCGGCGGTAAAACTGAAGTTATAGAAAGATTTAATGTAATTAAGAAAATAATTAAAGAATTTATATGATAAATAAAATATCAGTAAAGAATTTTAAATCCTTAAAGGATGTTTCTGTGCAAACAAAAAATCTCAACCTTTTGATGGGATTGAATGGCATGGGGAAAAGCTCGTTCATTCAAGTTTTGCTACTTTTAATACAAAGTGATAATCTGGCAAAAAACATTATTAATTTAAACGGAGTACTTACGCATATTGGACAGGGGCGTGATGCATTGTACCAGTTTGCTGAAGAAGATTTTATAGAATTTTGGTTGAGTATTGAAGGTAAATATGATTATAATTGGAAACTTAATTACCATATCGACAAGGACAAATTGACATCTGAAAATACCCATTCAAAAGAATTATTGGATGTTTTTTTAAAAAAGACTAATAATTTTCAGTTCATAGGTGCTGAACGAATAGGGCCTCAAGATTTTTATGATGCCTCAACCGTTATAGTTTCTGATAAAAAACATATTGGATTATCGGGTGAATATGCAGCTCATTATTTAAATGTTTTTGGCTCTGAATTTAACATACACAAAAATTTAGTCCATAAAAGTATAGAATCAACTAAATTAATTGAAAATATAAATGCTTGGTTAGGTGAAATATCACCAGGAATAAGGCTTACTACAAAATATGTTCCCGAAATAAATAAGGTAATCCTGGACTATCAGTTTAATATTGGATTTGGGAAAACAAATTCCTTTAAAACAAAAAATGTTGGTTTTGGAATATCTTATGTGCTACCTGTTATCCTATCTCTTCTAACATCTGAGGAAGGGAAAATTATTATTATTGAAAATCCAGAATCTCATGTTCATCCCAGGGGACAAAGTGAATTAGGAAAATTAATATCTCTGGCTGCATCAATAGGTGCCCAAATATTTATAGAAACACACAGCGATCACATTATTAATGGTGTTAGGGTAGCCGTTAAGCAGGGTTTAATTGATAACTCCAATGTTAATATCTCATATTTTGATAAAATAACAACAGACAATGAACAATATACAAATATCACTTCAATAAAGATTGATAAACAAGGTGAATTAAGCGAATACCCAAAAGACTTTCTGGATGAATGGAATAATCAACTCGTAAAGCTAATTTAACATGGACTTGATTTTTAACGAGTTGTCCGAACTTCCAATTGCAAAAAACAGAACTTCAGCTTTTGAACGAGTAGATAAATTTCTTTCTACTTATAAGGCTGCAAATCAATATGGTTTTAATAAAATTAGATTTCACAAAGGATTTGAAGCAATAGAGCTTTCTGATGGTTTTACCTTAAATGATTTTTGCAATGAACCACAAAACAGATTGAAAGTAACATTGTTCCGGGGGCTATTTAGACACCCATTTATTGATGATAATTCAGCCGAGGAAGACGAATACATCTTGAATAACTTTGAATTAGAAAAAGAAGATGCCAGAATTAGTACTTATGGATTAGCTGCCGCATATCTTTATTCGACATTAGGGATAAGTTTCTATTCTGAGTTGTTTTGGGATAATTGCAAGTATATAATTCATATTACTGGAAAAGAAAATTTTGAAACTGTTGCCTATTCGGTATCAAAGTCAGATCACTTTGCTGATATTGATATTTTGGAGTTTATTGAAGGAAATTCACCAATAATACTTGAAGAAACAAGTATTCCGAGTAAGAATAAAAAAATATCACTTAGAGACGACCATGGAAAAAATATTCTATTAAAATTTGCAAACAAACTCGTTTTGTCTCCATATATTTTAAGTGTTCTAAATTCTCTTCCATTTAATCCAAATGAAATAAATTTCATTAAGAAAGCCCATCCTAATGGTCGTATTGAAATAGTTTTGACAAAAACAGACAAAGGATTGGGATTAATAATTGAAACAACAGGGAGTAATATTAGGGAAACAAAGGAAATAGCTAAAATTCTTTTGGAACAATTTAATTCATAACACCCGCCAACCATACATCGCCAAGCCCCCTCAAAAAAAACTAACACAAACCATTTCATATAATAACCGATTATTTTCATCTTCCACCAGCCGTTGAAATATATAATTTTGCACCATGACGAAAATACTTCATATCGACACTTCAAACGAGTTTTGCTCGGTAGCCCTAAGCCACAATAACGAAATTATCGGGCTGAGGGAAACGAATGAAAAGAATGCCCATTCGCGCGTTGTTACCATTTTTAGCGGGGAAGTTTTAAAAGAAAATGATTTAAAACTCACCGATCTTGATGCAGTCGCCGTTAGCGAAGGCCCCGGGTCGTACACCGGTTTGCGCATTGGGGTGTCCACTGCAAAGGGATTTTGCTATTCGCTCAACAAACCCTTAATCGCTGTTGGAACATTAAAAGCTATGGCAAACGGGATTATCGAAAAGTTCAAATCTGAAAGGGAAATTAAAGGAAACATGATATTTTGCCCGATGATCGATGCAAGGCGCATGGAAGTTTACGATGCACTTTTCGATAAAAATGGAAATGAAATCAGGGAAACAAAAGCAGAAATCATCGATGAAAATTCATTCCAGGAATTATTGAAAAAGCATCAAATAATCTTTTCAGGAAATGGAGCTGAAAAATGTAAAACCCTCTTTGCCCAAAATCAAAATGCAATTTTCCAAGATGAGTTTACGACCTCAGCAAAATTTATGGTGCCAACTGCTTTTGAAAAATTCAAGGAAAAGCAATTTGAAGATGTGGCCTATTTCGAGCCATTTTACCTTAAAAGTTTTGTTGCAGGATTGCCCCGTGTGAAGGGGCTGCGGTAATTAAAGTTGGTCTTTTAAGGTAATATTTAGAAAAATATAAGATTTCAGATTTAAGATTTAAGATATTGGTGATATTAAACAAAATCAAAAATCTCCTCCAAAAAAGTCCTTCGGACAATCGTAAATTGAAAAATCGTTGACTTATCGGACAGGTGCTTATTAAAGCTTAATTAGAGGCTGCTGAAAAACTCAAAATAGTACTATTTCGGTGCGCTGTACCTCCTGTATCAAATCTAATCAATGCTTCTACAAAGATTATCGCCACTCTGTGGCTTATCTTTCAGGTGCGGAGCACCGGTAATATTTGTAGAATTTTATCTGGTGATGGGGATAGAGGTGCAGCGCACCGATCCCGATTGCTATCGGGATGTGCAAGGTTTTTGAATGAATTTCTAATTAAACCTTGAACAAGAAATCGAACATTATGGATTGGACCTTTCTCAGCAGACCCTAATTAAAACCATAAAGTACTAATCAATCTTGTAACTAATACCCGTGAACCAGGAAATGGAATAGGGATGATATTCGATGCCATTGTTGGAGTTAACCGGGGCAAGTGAGTATTTGAACGAGGGTTCCATGCTAATGAAGAATTTGCGGCTTATCGCGTATTCAAGTCCAATTCCAAGCACGCTGTTGTAAATAAATGGGTCAATATTTTCGGTAGTTCCGGTTTGCAGCTTCTCTCCCTCAAATTCAAAATAAGATCGATTGTTGACAAGGATTCCGGGGCTCAAACCACCCGATACATTCACAGAAAACTTTTTATCGAGCACTTTATATTTTAAAACCAGGGGCACTTCCAAATAATCGAGGTTTTGAATAAACGTGCCATTTACAGTGTAATCGCCCGGAGAGTCCTTTGCCGATGCAGCTTGATTCACAATTACAGATTCGAATTTCACAGGGTTCACCGTAACAGTTCCGGTGGAAGTAGTTAACTTGTACATATTTGAAGATTTCGGATCGTTGTAAGCCAACACCTCATTATTTTGTTGGCCAATCCGCGACATGTACATCCCCGAACCCATGCTCAACCTTTCGTTAAACATGTATTCGAGACTTAACCCTCCGCCAATGGTGGTTAGTCCACTCTCGTTGTCGTTAAAATACCCGGCATCAACAGTTTCATCAGGAATTTCCAAAGCTGAACCATTGATGGATCTGTAGGAATAAACCGGTGAAACGCGCCCGCCAATTTTCCAGTTACCATTAGAAACCTTGTTTGCACCAGGAATATTTATATGGGCAAACTCATCATTTCCCGAGATAAGCAGCTGATGCAGCATTTCATCACTCATTGTTGGGATTTCATCGGATTGTATAATTTCATCGGATTGAGTATCGGCAGGAATTAATTTATTGTCACCCCCAATATTTTCGGCCAGTACGCCACCTTGCTCAACATTTATGTTTGGAAGGGTTTCGGGGGTGTTGGCGATTTCGGCAGCACTTTCATCAATAGCAACATTGGTTTCGTTAACTTCCACCTTAGCTTCTGCAAATATTTTTTCATCAACATCCTGCTTTATTACCGGTTGAGTTAAAGCGCTTTTTGACTGGTTATTAATTGCCGTGTTATTTTGACTTGAGGAGGATCTTTCATCATTTCCAAAAGTTTTATCCTGATCGATTACCCCTTGATTTACATTTTCTTTTTCGATAAAATCAGCAGTTTGCGAATCAGGATTCTGAATTGTTTGTGATTTTTCAGCCCTTGGCAATTCAGCAATTTCACCATCATCGTGCCGGCTTAAATCCGAATAAAAATATCCACCACCAAAAGCAATCATCAATAAAACAGCAGCGGCAGCTGCCCTCGACAGCCAGAAATAACCGCGTTTGGCAGGCTGATGCAAATCATTTTGGAGGCGACTCCAGGCATTTGCCGGGGCTTTCACCTTATGATCTTTCAGCTTTTGCTGAAATAATTTATCGATATTTTTAATAAAATCAGGCATTATATTTTGATGGTGCTACGTAAAAATAATCATTAACTTTTTTCTGAAGAATTGACCTTGCCCTTGCTAAATTAGATTTTGATGTCCCCTCTGAGATATTCAGCTTTGCTGCAATTTCTTTGTGCGAAAAACCTTCGAGTGCATACAAGTTGAATACCATCCTGTATTGTGGCGATAACTGCTGGATTAAATCAATTAAATCATCTGCCGAAATATTACTGATAGGATCGTCACCGCCGCTGTCTTTAACGTCCGTGTAATCTTCGTCATCAAGTATGTACATCGGACTTTTTTTCCTGTACTTTTCAAGTGCTGTATTAATAAGTATTCTTCTTATCCAGCCTTTCAGAGCACCTTCGCCCTTGAGCTTTTCAATATTTTGGAATACTTTTAAGAAACCCTCATGAAGTGTATCTTCAGCTTCGGGTCGATTTGGAGAATAATAAAGACATACCGCGAACATCTCATCGGCATACAGGTTAAATAAATATTCCTGCGCCCTGTTGTTGCCCTTGCGGCATCCTTCTATAATTTGTGTTAATTCCAAATCTAACAATTGATTTTTAGACAATTATGGGTATAAACCTCACACAAAATTAGTCAATTACATCAAAGAACGATTTCGAAAGTCTATTATTAGATGTTTGAGTTAAAAATTTGGTTGCGTAGCGGGGGTAATAAATTAGGCACAACTGCAAATTAAGTGGGAAAGATTAAACTAATTAACAGATATTTTAAGTTGGCAGTGGGCAGTCCTCAGTCCTGAAAAGAAAAGTAAAACTATAAATTATAACCTAAATAATGATCCTGAATTTATTTCGTGGCTTTAGGAATAATTACAAAAATAATTTTTGACCCACGCAACCAAATTTTACAACGCTGCATCTTATTATCACAATCATTATAAAATATTATGAAAAGTATCAGCCATTTTTTATTATCATTTGTAAATCTTGAAATTTTTAACTCCAGGTCATCAATCTACTTTTTGATCTTGATGTTCATCATTTTATTATTAGCAACCGAAACACTGATTAAGAGTACGATTTTACCCATATAATTTTAACAAGAAAGAGTTTTTCATGGTAATAGCTTTGAGTTAATTAATTGATTTGATTTTGAAATTTAAAGCCGGCTTTCCTAAGTCGGCTTTTTTTTATGAAAAATTATTAGTATCCGATAAAATGATAGAAAGAAAAAAGACTCCTCACTTCCCCGAAAAATAATTCAAGAGTCTCCGGGTATGATAATTTCAACTTTTCCCATCACAAAATCAATTAACATTACATTTGCCCTGTAATAAAAGCAGGCATCTTGAACCAAAATATTTTAAACATATTATCCCGGATAAGGCCCAATACACGTATTACCTCCTTCTTATTAATTATTATTGCCATTTCAGGATTTGCTCAAACAGAAAAAAATACTTTTTTCTCTACGATTTATCTTGAGGCCAAAGTACACTATGGTTTTATTATCCCACACCACACCGAAATCAGGGCATTGACTAAGGGGTTTTTTCCCGTTTGGGAAGTGAGTATTGTTAAGCAAACCGATGGGCGAAAACCTTACCAGTATTACCGCCATTATCCACAAATTAGATTAACCTACTTGCATAGCAACTTTGGGGCATCGGAACAATTGGGCATTATGAACGCTGTTTTGCCAAACATCAATTTACCACTGATGCTTCGGGAAAATATTACTTGTTCATTCGGAATGGGTTTAGGTATAGCACACTTATCAAAAAAATTCGACCGGATTAATAATTTTCAAAACCTCGCCATTGGATCAAACTACAATGCAGCCGTGCGTTTTGCACTCTCAGTACAATTTAAACTTGCACCGCTCTTGCAATTCAACGCCGGCTTGTCGATGCTCCACATTTCAAACGGTACGATAAAATCGCCCAATTACGGCTTGAACTACCCGGCAATGTTTGCAGGTTTTGATTTTAAAGTTTCCAGGAAAAAAATCATACTATTTAAGCCTGAAAACCAAAATTTAAAACGAAAACAAATTAATGTAAGGGTGATGGGCTCTTTGGCCTCCAAACAAATAATAAACGTTTGGGATAAAGATTTTAAAATTATTGCTACCAGCTTAACGGTTTCGAGATACTATAACAACACCAACAAAATCCTGATTGGTTTTGATGGCATCTATGATGAAACCATAAAATATTTTTTTGAAGAGGAAGGAAAACCCACCGATTATTGGTTAGACATAAGCAAATTTGGTGTAAACATTGGCCACGAGTGGACCTTCGCGAAGCTTTCGATATTCATGAACCTGGGTTATTATGTTCACAACAATAATAAAAACAAGGCCATTTTGTATAATAAGCTTGGGATAAATTACAATTTTCTCAAATTTGCTTTTGTTGGCTTGAATTTACAAACCCACTGGGCCAAAGCTGATTTTTTAAGTGTGGGCTTGGGATTTAATTTTTAAGGTTCTAAAAATACTTATAACATCTAAAATCTGCAAGGATTTTTATCGGATCAAGATAACGCGGTGATCCGGAATCCAAAGCAACACTCAAATGAATCATCTAAAATCCGTTCAATCCGTTCAATCCGATGACGATAAAGAATCCGCCTGCAGATTCATGGTAATAACAAAAAAGGATCAAAAAATACATAAACTATGATTTTAGAAAAGCTGAAATATTACCTGATTATTATTGCCGCTTTGGTGGCCATAACAAATTTCAGCGCCTGCCAGGATTCATTAAATGAATGTTTGAACGGCCCGGGCAGTACAATCACGAAACGGCAAGGATTGTATGATTTCAAAAATATCAGGGTGCAAGACAATATCAGCCTCACGCTTGTAAACGGCTCTGTAAATGAGCTGGAAATTTTGGCCGGCGAAAATATCATCCCCGAGCTTGGAATTGATATTATTAATAACACCCTTGTTTTGAGCAATAAGAGCACGTGCCCGCTACTCAATGACCCATGGGAAAATATCGAAATGAAAATTACGGTAAAAGATATCGATACAATTTTTATCGAAAACTATGGAATGTTAAAAAGTATTGAGCCCTTTAAAGATGAAGCGCTGACCATCAGGATATCAAACAGCCCGGCAATTATCGACATGAACATTGATTGCGAATTTGTAAGACTCGAAAATTTTAGCGGAACAGCCACTGTAAATTTAAGCGGCATAAGCAACGAAATCGAATGTTTCCACAGTGGCTATGGCAAGGTTGATTTTACAAAGTTGGTTTCGAAGTATTGTTACATAAATATGCAAAGCTCGAATGATAGTTATGTAAGGGGTGGGCAAGCTTACTTTTATGCTGTACTTGGTTCTATCGGAAACGTTTACTATTACAACGACCCCGACCGCATTGAACTCACCACACAAAGTTCGGGAAGGTTAATAAAGCTCCAATAAAAAAAGCAGTAAAACCAAACGCCCTACTGCCTTTTATGAATAGTTATAATAAATTCAGAACTCCTGACGTAGCATAATTGTTATAGTTAGTTGATTTTTAACTAATGGGTCAAGTGGTATGGAGTTCTATTAATAGGATTTAGCAAAAATCACCCGCTCTTTGCTTGGTTTTCCCGAGTAAATGCATTTCCCATCTTCGGGTTTATTATTTAAGGGGATAGTTCGAATGGTAGCCTTGGTTTCTTCCTTTATCTTCAGTTCGGTTTCGGTAGTCCCGTCCCAATGTGCCAGGATAAACCCGCCTTTTTCCACCATCCCTTTAAATTCATCCCAGTTATCTGCTTTCATTGTATTTTCTTCCCTAAAATTCAATGCCTTATTGTAGAGATTATCCTGAATTTTATCTAACAAATGTTCTATTTTACTTTCGATGTCGATAAGTTGAAAAGTTTCCTTTTCGAGTGTATCGCGCCTGGCTACCTCAACAGTGCCATTTTCAAGATCGCGTGGCCCGATAGCTAATCTTACAGGCACACCCTTGAACTCATACTCGTTAAATTTCCATCCTGGTTTATAGGTATCACGGTCATCATATTTAACCGAAATGCCTTTTGCCTCAAGATTCTTCTTAATGGCATTGGCTTTTTCGGAAATCGCTTCAAGCTGCTCCGGTTTTTTATAAATAGGAACAATGGCCACCTGGATTGGTGCCAGTTTTGGTGGAAGTACAAGGCCATTATCATCGGAGTGGGCCATAATCAGCGCACCCATCAGGCGGGTAGAAACACCCCACGAAGTAGCCCAAACATATTCCTGTTTATTTTCTTTGCTCAAAAATTTCACATCAAAAGCTTTGGCAAAATTCTGACCCAAAAAATGAGATGTTCCTGCCTGCAAAGCTTTTCCGTCTTGCATCAGGGCTTCTATACAATAAGTATCGATAGCCCCGGCAAACTTTTCATTTTCCGATTTAAGCCCTTTATGCACCGGCATAGCCATCCATTCTTCAGCAAACTGCTGATAAACATCTAACATCTTCAATGTTTCCTCAACAGCCTCTCCCCTCGTTTCATGGGCTGTATGGCCTTCCTGCCATAAAAACTCGGTAGTACGCAAAAACAAACGGGTTCGCATTTCCCATCTTACCACATTGGCCCATTGATTAACCAGGATGGGCAAATCGCGGTACGATTGAATCCAATTCCGGTAGGTATCCCAAATAATGGTTTCGGAAGTGGGGCGCACGATCAGCTCCTCTTCGAGCTTTGCATCCTCATCAACGATAATTTCTTTACCATCTTCCGAGGTTTTGAGCCTGTAATGTGTAACAACGGCACACTCTTTGGCAAAGCCTTCGACATGTGCAGCCTCTTTGCTAAAAAATGATTTGGGGATAAACAGGGGGAAATAGGCGTTGGAATGCCCGGTATCTTTAAACATTTTATCCAGCTGGGCTTGCATTTTTTCCCATATTGCATAACCATAAGGTTTAATAACCATGCAGCCTCTAACTGCTGAGTTTTCGGCCAAATCGGCCTTTACCACAAGGTCGGTGTACCATTGTGAATAGTTCTCTGCTCTTGTTGGAAAATCTTTTGCCATAATCTATTTTTGGTATAGTTTTTGGAACTTTAAACGTGAATTTTAACTTTGTGCAAAAATATAAAAATATCATTCGTACTGAGTTACAATATTTTTTTAGACATTAAACAGACAGGAGGAATCCAAAATGAAAAACTTACTGATAATCGCCATCGCTTTTTTATTCACATTGGCATCGTGTACCTCAACATACCAGGCAGCATCAGCTTATGATGATGTTTACTACACTCCAAAAAACAGCAAGCAGACCATTTCATCTTCCTCTAAAAGCAGCACTTCCAAAGTTATTTACAGTGGCTCGTCATCCTTGGATGATTACCAGCAAACTTCGGATCCGCAGTCGGTAGCTGTTGACGAAAGAGATTACAAATCCTACAACTATGTTGAAGACACCCTTCCTGATGCCTCACCATCCGATGAATATTATTATGTAGAAGATTCGGAAGAATATTATGATTACGATTATGCCTCAAGGATTGACCGTTTTCATAACAGCGCAGGAAGTTTTGGATACTATTCCCCCGTTTACTCCGGCTACTATCCTTCGTATGGGCCGAGCCTTTCAATTGGTTATGGATGGGGAATGCCCTCATCATATTTTTCGTTTGGATATAACTACGGATGGGGCGGCGGATATTACGACCCTTGGTATAGCAATTCGTGGTACGGCTACCCAAACTATGGTTACGGCGGATCCTACTGGGCGGGATACAACCACGGCTACTCGAATGGCTATTACGCCGGAGGCGGTGGATATTATCCTGGTGGAGAAACCATTTACCCTAACTATTATAATGGCCCAAGAAACTCTCGTGGCAGTTCAATGGTTGGAAATTCCGGAACAAGAGGCTCACGAGTTGATGGAGGAGAGGAAAGTGAAATTAAAAATACGGTTTCATCAGGTCGCGGTAGCAGGGTTGGTGGCGCTGCAGCAGCAGGATCATTAGTTCCATCTAACATACAAACTCAAGAAACTCAAAGAACATCAAGAAATTTGGAACCACAACAAAATACTGCTCCAACTAATACACGTGAAACCAGGTCAGAAAAAATTTCAAAACCAGGTTCAGGCCAGGCAAACGAATCAAGCATAAGTTCCGAAAGAACAAACAGACAGGAAAACAGCGGAACACCTGAAATTAGCAGGAAATATGCAGCCCCACAAAATAATATTGGAGTTGAGGAAAGCAGCAGAAATGCAAGAGCCCAGGAAAAATATTCGCAAACTCCGGGTAAACAATACGACAAACCTGCTTCCAGCCAATCGAGAGAGGACGTTTATTCGAGATCTAAAAAATATGCGAAACCGGCCTCCGAGAGTTTAAGTGGTAATACCAGGACGGGCGAAACCAAAAAATATACTTCGCCAAATACCAACAGGCCACGATCGAGTAATGAATATACCGTTCCCAGGTCGAATCAAACACGAACCTATACAACACCTTCAAGGTCGCAGAATACTTTTAGTTCGCCTAATCGGAGTAATAAAAGTTATTCAACACCTTCAAAATCGAATACACGCAATTATACACCAAACCGGAGCACCAGCACACCAAGCCGGAGTTACAGCACCCCGAGCAGGAGCTATTCAAGCCCTTCGAGATCATCAGGGAGTAGCGGAAAGACTTACTCAGCGCCTTCCAGATCATCGGGCAGCAGCAGCGGAAGTAGCGGGAGTAGCGGAACAAGCCGATCGAGCGGCAGTTCTTCAGGTGGCAAACGCGGCAGATAATTCTATTCATCCTATTTATTTATTTTTAATTAATCGATAAAATGAAAAAATTCATTCTTATTTTAGGTTTGCTATACGCATTTTCATTATCCATACTTGCCCAAAACGAAGAAGATGTCCTCAGGTATTCCTCTTATGATATTATGGGAACAGCACGCTATATGGGGCTAAGTGGTGCCTATGGAGCAGTAGGGGCAGATTTTTCCTCACTAAGCACAAACCCTGCCGGTATTGGGGTTTACAAAAAATCGGAATTCACAATAAGCCCTTCTATTTTCTTCGGGAATTCTGAAAGTTCATACAATGGCAGAACCCTGGATGACGGAAGAAATAATTTTGCGCTGGGGAATGTTGGGATAGTTTTGGTAGGTACACCCAACGACAGGTTAGATAAAAATCCGGTAAAAAACTACCAGTTTGGATTCGGGCTTACCCGAATGAACGATTTCAACAACCGAATATTCATTGAAGGGACAAACCATAAAAATTCACTATTGGACACTTACGTGGAATATGCCGGAGAAAAAAACCCTGATGCACTAAATGGCTTTGATACCTGGCCGGCCTTCGTTACCAAACTTATCGATACAATAACAAAACCCGGCGAATCGTCTTTCAGCTACGTTAACGCATACAGCTACATTGGCGAATTTACTTCTGCCCTTCAACAAAAATCAATCGAAACAAGCGGATCAATGAACGAAGTTGTTTTAAGTGGCGGGGTGAATATTGGCGACAAATTTTATTTTGGATTAACCTTTGGATTTCCTTACATGAAGTACAAACAAAAATCGACTTACACTGAATTTAACCAAAGCGAAGAACGCGACCTGGAAGAATTTTCAGTTTATGAAGATTTGGAAACCAAAGGAAGTGGTTTCAATATTAAAATGGGTGCCATAGTTAAAGCAACCCCATTTCTTCGCTTGGGCGCAGCATTTCACACCCCAACCTGGTTCAACAACATCACCGACAATTGGAAAACCACCACCGAAGCCTATTATAATATCGACTATGGAGATGGCACCTACTCCCGCTCACAATCATTGGGTAATTTTAAGTACGACATTAAAACCCCCTGGCGTGCTTCAGGAAGTGCAGCGGTAGTTGTTGGAAAATTCGGTCTCTTTAGCGCCGACTATGAATATGTGGATTATTCATCGGCACGCTTGAGCCCGACAATAGACTTTAGCAGCCAAAACGAAACCATTAAAAATAACTTCACCCAAACCCACAACT
>Ga0208900_1000212_pt1 | contig 36264 bp, 30 predicted proteins | sample AntAceMetag02UKK_FD_184763 | JGI IMG/M metagenome (GOLD analysis project Ga0208900, IMG submission 184763) | Saline lake microbial communities from Ace Lake, Antarctica - Antarctic Ace Lake Metagenome 02UKK (SPAdes) (version 2) | ecosystem: Environmental > Aquatic > Non-marine Saline and... | reverse complement strand
CGAATCCCTGAGCTGGGAATCCGGACACAAAAAAGAGTGGGATATCTGGGAGGACTGGCATAAGGATGCCGCCCAAAGCACCGGTATTCAAAAAAATGTTGAAACCTTTGAAGTGACTGTGGACAACTGTGATATTCTCAAGGCGTATTATGATGACCAGATGCCTTATTATCAGGCCATGTATGATCATCGTATCCTTCCGGTTTGCGATACTGCGGTGCAAGGATAGCTGATTTCATGAGATCTGTGAGATGGTGAGATCTGGTTGTAGATCGGGGGACACCTGAACGGGGCAGCTATTGGGTGGCGGTTCTTTTATTAAAAATCTGGAAGATACTTTGAACCGCAAATTTAGGCTTAAGAAACCGGGCCTAAAAAAAAGATAAGTAAGGTCTCCCCCGATCCATCAGGACTGTCTGGCAAAGCTTAATGGTAAAATTCTAAAAGTATTCCGCAAACCCTGTGGCAGGGAGTTCCTTTAGTGCGATATTAAAAGATTCTTCTGAATCCATCGCATTCGCTGGCAGGCGACCTTCCATCATTTCATAAAACCCTTCCCTTTCTTTTGGTTCAATTCGGATGGAGATACTCCCGGGTTCTTGCACTGCAAAGATGTGTTTCGACTCAGACACTGCAATTTCGAACCCTTCGTCCACTGTTTTTTCATAGATCATTGATGCCTTGTAATCCACAAAAACAGGTTCCTCACCAAGCGATATCTGAACGAGTAAATCTTTTGTAAGAGATATTTGCTCCTGATCTTGTGAAAGCTGCCATCCATTTCCTTCAGGAGATAACTGAAGCAGCTTGTCTTTTAAGGCCTCAAGGGGCATAGATATTCCTTGTAAACTGAGAATACGAATAAAACCGTTCTGGTTGACCTCTTCCTGCCCACTGGCGACAAAAGCCGCCGCTTTTTTGCGGAAGGCGACTTTTTGGTAATGATTTTTATAATGAAAGGAACAATAATTTACGGCTAACTTCAGTTCATTTTGAAACACAAAGTTGATAATTTTCAGTGCCGTTAATTCCGACTCCAGAACCATGACCTTCTTACCATGTAAAAAAGTATAATCCCGATTAAATAGGTTTTTAAAATTATAGGGCGTAAGCCTCATTTGATGGAGATTCAGATAGTTTACCCCAAGGCTATCGAGTTCCACCATCATGTTTGTTAACTTTTCTATGTCTTCTGGGATTGCAGGTATTTCAACAGTTATATTGGGGATTTTCCCCAAAGCAAGTTTCAATTTTTTGGTGCTATACTCTGTGGCCGTGAGGTCGAAGCGGATTTCATCCAAGCCTGCTTCAGCTAACTTTATTACCTTGTCTTCATCTAAAAGTGTCCCGTTGGTGTACATCCAAACATAAACAGAATCGCCAAATTCTTTTTTTATTTTTGACAGAAAATTAAGAGTGGTACCGAACGTAAGCAACGGCTCGCCTCCACTCAGCCCAACGCCTTTAAATCCTAATTTTTTAATGTATCCAATATAATTTTCAGGATTTTCGAATGTAACACCCTGGGTTTCTGGTATTGCGGTATCATCCTGGGCTGTTGGGCAATAAAAACAATTACAATTACAGATATTGTTCACAAAAAGGCACGACCAATGGCCTTCTCCACAAATCCTACATCCCGGAGAAACCGCATGCGCAAAGGGTTTTGTTCCATTACAAAGATAACCCACCTTGTCTTGTATTTCGGATATGAGACGAGAACGTTCTTCCTCGGCCTCCATTAAACGGTAGTATGATGCTTTTTTCAACTGATCATAGTAGATGCCATATTCTTTTTGATTTGCCGCGATTTGATATTTTTGATACCTTATCGATGTATTCATGATTGCCTTTTCATTGTATGCGGTTACATCGTAACAGTTTAAGTTTAACAGCTTTCGTTATCTTTTCTTATTTGCTCATTGTATTACATCGCCAAACAAGTAATTTTCCAATTTTTTCTGTATAATGGGGGCAGGCCTGACTCCGTGGTACAAGGTGGCCCAAAAAATTTAAAAACGAAAAAACAAATTGAGGAGAGAAAAAAAGGTAGGCAAAGAGAGCCCCGTCTGCGAATAAATATTGCGCCAACAAAAATTATTCTAAAGAAAGGACAATCAGACCGAACATGGGCATCTACATACTCTCAATTTTGTGAAAAAGCAAACACCAAAAATAAGTGGGGCAAGGGACGAGAGGAGAAGAAACTAATTTTCATAAACGGATAGTATAGCTAAGGGTTCCACCCATCGCATTCCCTTGCTTCGCTGTTCTGCCGAACTGACAGGAATCTAAACTCAACCACTGGAACTAAGGAAATGCTGGTTTGTTCTAACCTTGGCCATTTTTTTTATGGCGGCGTCAATGCGGGGTCTCTCTTGCCTGACAAAGTCATCTATTTCAAGCTTTGACATTTTCCATTGATTATATAGCCAGGGGTTATGCTGAACCCATTTTTTTCGATCTTCATCACCCGATATTTTAAATGTGATATCCATCCGTATTGTCCTTTATTTTAAAGGTAGGTTACATATTCTGATTTATTTTTTCTAAAACATCCTATCCATCCGTCAGTTTAATAGCAACTGTTTGTTAAGCTCCAACAATAAAATAACCAGCCAAAGTCAAAAATCTTCAAAATGAGTTGAGCAACTCATTTTTACGTAATTTTATTGGAAAAATGAGCATTCTTTTGTTTAAAAGCTATAAAGTATATGATATATAAAGTATATAAAATCATATACTTTATAGGTGGATAATGGTTCGATTGGATCAAAGCAGGATTAAGACCGCGTTGGTACATCTTGAGAAATTAAAAATATTTACTATTGGAGACCTCACCTCTACCCTCAAATGTTCCACCCCAAATGCGCGGGTAAAGCTCAAACAATGGCGAACTTACACGAGCTACAATCAGAACGGGCGCTATTATACCTTGCCACAGGTGCCTCAATTTGATCATCATGGCTTGTGGGTTTGTGATAATGCCGCCTTTTCCAGGTACGGTAACCTCAAAAAGACTATCGTTCATCTCGTGACTTCAGCGCCTGCTGGACTTACCGGAAAGCAACTGGGAAATTTCCTTGGACTTTCTCCCCAGTCATTTATGCATCATTTCCGCAAGTGTCCGGGCCTTTATAGAGAAAAGCATAACGGTGTTTATGTTTACTTCTCCGATGAAACTTCGGTATATGAAAGGCAGGCTGAGGAGAGACTCTCTATAAATTTGTAATCAGGGGGAAAATACCATCACGAACAACCAGTTCCATTATGGCTTTATGGTCTGTTTCCCACTTCAGCATGGTAGACAGGATCTGAGCAAGTTCAACAGGGCAGCCCTTTGGTTTTAATACATATTTTGCAAAAAGGTCATAGATACCCAACTGGTCAATATAATATTTGGCCATAGGAAAGACATCAACTTTTTTGGTAATCACATTTATCTGTTCCATAATCAAACTCCAAGCAAAAGATTTTGAGTGTATTATGGATTAAAAAAGTGCTGTTGTTCAGGCAAATCGACACCCTGTTTGTTTTTTGGGGTTTGCAGTAGTATTATAGCTAATTCAAAAAATTCCTTTTCAAAGGTGCGAAATGTAAGTTATATAATTTAAAAATTGATTAAGGGAATAAAATTGATGCGAGTTAACCCTGAAATTGGTAGGGAAAAAATCCTTGAAATTGGATGGGAATTAGACCCCTCTTTCCATTCATCAAAAAGGCCTGCTTCGCCAAGACCATATACTTCGGGGATATCTTTGCCTTCAGCCAGGTCATTTGCAATACCTGCTTGATCCCTGCTTGCGGTGTGCCAGGCGAGGCGGTCTGCAATACTTTTTGATGCGTTTTGGGATAAGCTCATGAACTAATTGGTATCACAACACATGCGGCATGTCACACCTGACATTTTTAATAACAGATCTATATGGTGTCTTAAAAAGGAATTTTCTGAACCGGAAAAAACTGGTAAAATCTTGAAATTCTTTCAGCCTGCAAATGATCTCGAAAGAGGGTCATAGTGCCATCAAGAGCGGAGGGTGGCTCTGAAGACTGAGAGCTACAGTGGATGGTCGAAAATCTGGGATTCTTATAGCAAATATCCAGAATTCTTCATGCTTTTCTTGACAAAAAGCATTTTCCTATCTTATACTCGCTAAAATTTGGACAATTTTTTTCAGGTATGGGACACATCTGGATCGAAAAGAGTACACTTCCCGACGGATATTTTCATCCAAAGGAAGTATCCGGAGGAGCTTTTTTCCCACTGAGAACCGATGAGGAGAAGCAATGCAGCTTGAGTTACGCAACGTATGCAAAAAAGTCGGCAGTGAATTCCATATCTCCGACGTATCACTCACCTTTGAATCAGGGACGTTAAACATCCTCCTCGGGCCGACCCTTTCCGGCAAAACATCACTGATGCGGCTCATGGCGGGCCTGGATAAACCCAGTTCAGGTACCGTTCATTTCAGTGGACAGGATGTCACCGGAGTACCCGTCCAGAAACGCAATGCAGCAATGGTTTACCAGCAGTTCATCAACTACCCGAACCTGACGGTATTTGAAAATATTGCCTCACCTCTGCACATCGCAAGGGTTGCCGCTCCGGAAATAAAAAAAAGAGTTGCAAAAGTTGCCGAACTCCTGAAACTAAACAACATGCTCAAACGTTCACCGCAAGAGCTTTCCGGCGGACAACAACAGCGTACCGCTCTGGCCCGTGCCCTCGTGAAAGAGGCCGATTTAGTCCTCCTTGACGAACCCCTGGCCAACCTCGACTATAAACTGCGCGAAGAACTTCGGGAAGAATTGCCCCGTATTTTTTCCGAAACCGGTTCAATTTTTGTTTATGCCACCACTGAACCATCCGAAGCGTTGCTTCTTGGCGGCAACACCGCCTCGTTACACCAGGGAAGAGTGACCCAGTTTGGCCCGACTATTGGGGTGTTCTCCCGGCCACAAAACCTGATCACCGCCAAGACCCTTTCCGATCCGCCGTTAAACATTCTGCCGGTGACCAAGCTCAACAATCAAATGATGTTCAAGAGCCAGGTTAAAATACCAATTCTCGGACGCTTACCACACTTACCCGATGACGACTATACCATCGCCTTCAGGCCACACCATCTTTACCTGTCTCCCACATCGGACAAGGCAATCGCCGTTAAAGCTAAGGTTGTGGTAACAGAGATAACCGGCTCAGAAAGCTATGTGCATATCGATATAGCTGGTATCCGCTGGGTACTTCTGGCACCAGGCATACACAACTTCGATGTCCACGAAACCATAGACATATTCATGGATCCCAGTAAATTTTACGTGTTCGACAAAAACGACTCCCTGGTCGTGACGCCGGACACTGTTGCCGACGTATAGAAGGAGAATTCAGTGGCCAACATTACCTTAAAAGATATCGCTCATTCCTATACTGGGGCTTCAGATAATCCAGACGATTACGCCCTGCAAAAGCTCAACCTTACCTGGCGTGACGGGGGGGCATATGCCCTGCTCGGCCCTTCAGGCTGCGGCAAAACGACCCTTTTAAATATCATCTCCGGCTTACTGATTCCGACCAAGGGGCAGGTTCTGTTCAACGATAATGATATAACCAGATTACCCACCGAACAGCGTAACATTGCCCAAATTTTCCAGTTTCCGGTGATCTATGACACCATGACGGTTTTCCAAAACCTGGCCTTTCCTTTAAAAAATAGTGGACACACCCAGACGGAAATTGAACCGAGGGTTATTGAGCTGGCCAAAATGCTTGGCCTGGAAAATGATCTGTACACCAAGGCCCAGCACCTGACGTCCGACGCTAAACAAAAAATTTCTCTTGGCCGCGGGCTGATCAGACAAAGCGTCAACGCCATTTTATTTGACGAACCACTCACCGTCATAGACCCGCAACTCAAGTGGGAACTGCGTTCCCAGATCAAATATCTGCATAAACAGTTCGGCTTCACCATGATTTATGTCACTCATGATCAAACCGAGGCGTTAACCTTTGCCGACGAGGTAATTGTAATGTACGAGGGACAAGTTGTCCAGGTCGGCACCCCCGAGGCATTGTTTCAACGACCGGAACACACCTTTGTTGGCTATTTTATCGGCTCACCGGGTATGAATATAGTCCCCTGTGTACTGCAAGGTAACAAAGTCCTGATCGAAGGCCATGAAATCACCCTGGATTGTCACTACCCGGAACAGGCTGATTCGGCAAAAATCGAAGTCGGTGTCCGCCCGGAATATCTCAGTCTGGCTCCACCCGACAAAAAGGGATTGCCGGTAAAAATCATCAAAATCGACGATGTCGGCCGCCATAAGATCGTCCGGGTGGCTCTAAAAGACCATCTCTTCCATGTGGTTATGTCGGATATTGCCGCAATGACGGGGGATGAAGCGTCCCTTGTGTTTGATACCGCCCATACGAATATCTACGTCAACGATCATCTCATAGCAGGAGAAAAGCCATGATAAAAAAACAAATTAACCAGAAAGCGTGGTTCATGGTTCTGCCGGTTTTTCTTCTGGTGGCTTTTAGTGCCATTATTCCGCTTATGACCGTGGTGAATTACTCGTTCCAGGACACCTTCGGCAGTAACCAGTTTTTCTGGGTGGGCTTGGGCTGGTTCAGGGATCTTATTCATTCAGAACGCTTCCATGATGCGTTTCTCCGTCAGTTGCTGTTTTCGAGCATCATCCTTGCCATCGAGATTCCCCTGGGCATCGCCATTGCTCTGGCTATGCCAAAAAAAGGATGGGGGGTACCCGTCTGTCTTATTTCCATGGCACTGCCACTTCTCATCCCCTGGAACGTCGTCGGAACTATCTGGCAGATTTTTGGCAGGGTGGATATCGGTCTGCTTGGTCACACGCTTGCCTCTCTTGGGTTTGATTACAACTATACTCAAGATCCAATTGCTGCCTGGGTTACCATCATCGTTATGGATGTCTGGCACTGGACGAGCCTGGTTGTGCTGCTCTCCTACGCAGGGCTCTGTTCCATCCCCGATGCCTATTATCAGGCGGCAAAAATTGATGGGGCCTCCCGTGTGTCAGTGTTCAGATATATTCAGCTGCCCAAAATGCAGCGGGTTCTGCTCATTGCCGTCCTGCTGCGTTTTATGGATAGCTTTATGATCTATACCGAGCCCTTTGTTATCACCGGTGGCGGTCCTGGCAACTCGACGACCTTCATGTCCATTGACCTGGTCAAGATGGCCATCGGTCAGTTTGATCTGGGGCCTGCTGCGGCAATGTCCTTAATCTATTTTCTGGTTATTCTTCTGCTCAGTTATGTGTTCTATACGGTGATGAGCAATATAGGCGAAGAAAGCACAAAGGGAGGTGCCTGATATGCGGTGGAAATGGCTGGTTCCGACTATCTATATCTTTTTCCTGCTGCTGCCGATATACTGGCTTATCAATATGAGCCTGAAGACCAACGATGAAATCCTGTCGCTCTTCAGTCTCTGGCCGCAAAACCTGACATTCGACAACTACATGGTAATTTTTACCGACGCCTCCTGGTATTCAGGTTATATTAATTCAATGATATACGTGTCTATCAATATGGTCATTTGCCTAACCTTCGCCTTGCCTGCCGCCTATGCCTTCTCACGCTATTCCTTTATGGGTGACAAGCACCTGTTTTTCTGGCTCTTGACCAACCGCATGGCACCGCCGGCGGTCTTTGCCCTGCCGTTTTTTCAACTCTATTCGTCCATCGGTCTTTTTGACACCCATATTGCGGTGGCTTTGGCTCATTGCCTCTTTAACCTGCCGCTGGCCGTCTGGATACTCGAAGGTTTCATGTCCGGTATCCCCAAAGAAATTGATGAAACCGCTTTTGTCGATGGCTATTCGTGGATCAGATTCTTTGTTAAAATATTCATCCCCAACATCGCCTCAGGGATTGGCGTTACCGCCTTTTTCTGTTTCATGTTCTCCTGGGTGGAGCTGCTTTTGGCAAGAACGCTCACAGCGGTTAATGCCAAACCCATTTCGGCGATCATGACCCGTACGGTCTCGGCTTCCGGGCTTGACTGGGGAGTGCTTGCCGCGGCTGGCGTGCTGACCATTTTACCTGGAGCCCTGGTTATCTGGTTTGTCCGAAACCATATTGCCAAGGGCTTTGCCCTTGGGCGTGTATAAGGGAGATAAAAAATATGAATCTCAACTGGATGGCGTGGACCAAACCAACTGCTGCGTTTTTTATTATAATTTTTTGTCTGCTTGTCATCATGAGCATATGGGAAATGAAAGTCCCCGGCGGTGCTCCGCGTCTCGGTATACTTCGTTTTGAGACCACCAGAGGTGATCGGCTTTTTGTTTCTTTATTGGGAACGGCGTACATTCATATCCTCTGGATGGCATTGTTCCCCGGTCTGGCTCTATGGTGGGCACTTGTCATTGCATGTGTTTACGCACTCAGCGTATTCAGGTGGGTTTAGTACATATGGAAAAATTATTTCGAACTTATTTCTGGCATCCTTCATTTAGCCGTTTACACTTGTTGGGGCAATAAGCCCATGTTTCCGGAACTCTCACCCCCAAAAGTGTAAGTGACTTTGGGGGTGATATGAAGGGTGCCTCATTTCTTAATGAATTTTGTGAAGCTACTTATCCCCGTGCTTTCCGTTGACGCGGGATAGTGAGTTGTTTGTACCGTTGTTTCGTTCTGTCACTAAAACGCATCGAAGTGGCAGGAAAATCGCAAAACAATAGAGGAGAAAATCGATGATTAAAAGATTTGTAACAGCAACAGCCATTGTCGCCTTTCTGGTGGGAGCTTCCGGCGTACAGGCTGGAATGGATGAGGCAAAAAACTGGGTGGAAAATGAATTTCAACCCTCCACTCTGTCTCAAGCCGACCAGATGAAAGAAATGGAGTGGTTCATCAAGGCTGCCGCACCATTCAAAGGAATGAACATCAACGTAGTTTCAGAGACAATTACCACCCACGAGTATGAATCCAAGACACTTGCCAAGGCCTTCACAGAAATCACCGGCATCAACCTCACCCACGACCTGATCGGCGAGGGGGATGTTATCGAAAAACTGCAAACCCAGATGCAATCCAACAAGAGCATTTACGATGCGTATATTAACGACTCCGATCTAATCGGTACTCATTTCCGTTATCAGCAGGCTGTGCCTCTTACCGACTGGATGAAAGATGAAGGAAAAGACGTCACCAATCCAATGCTTGATGTCGATGATTTTATTGGTAAATCTTTTACCACCGGTCCGGATGGCAAACTCTATCAAATCCCCGACCAACAGTTTGCCAACCTCTATTGGTTCCGTTATGACTGGTTCAAACGCCCAGACCTGAAATCTAAGTTTAAAGAACTGTATGGCTATGAACTGGGTGTACCGGTTAATTGGTCAGCTTATGAAGATATCGCTGAATTTTTCACCGACAAGGTGAAAGAAATTGACGGTAAACGGGTGTACGGCCATATGGACTACGGCAAAAAGGATCCTTCCCTTGGCTGGCGTTTCACCGATGCATGGTTCTCCATGGCCGGTGGGGGTGACAAAGGAATTCCAAACGGGTTGCCGGTGGATGAATGGGGTATCCGGGTTGATGGGTGTCGGCCTGTTGGATCCTCTGTTTCCCGTGGTGGTGCCACTAACGCGCCTGCTGCTGTGTATGCCCTCACCAAATATATTGATTGGCTGAAGAAATATGCCCCCCCTGAAGCAGCCGGTATGACTTTTTCTGAGGCGGGGCCGGTTCCTGCCCAGGGTGCTATTGCCCAACAGATTTTTTGGTACACCGCTTTTACAGCTGATATGGCCAAACCTGGAACTCCAGTAGTTGATGAAAACGGTAACCCGAAATGGAGAATGGCGCCATCTCCCCATGGCCCATACTGGGAAGAAGGGATGAAACTTGGCTATCAGGATTGCGGTTCCTGGACTCTGATTAAATCCACTCCGCTTGAACGACGCAAAGCAGCCTGGTTATATGCCCAGTTCGTCATTTCAAAGACAGTCAGCCTGAAGAAAACCCACGTTGGTCTCACCCCGATCCGTGAGAGCGATGTCTGGGATCAGTCCTTCACTGAGCGGGCTCCAAAACTTGGCGGTCTTGTTGAATTCTACCGCAGTCCTGCCCGGGTTCAGTGGACCCCGACCGGTACCAACGTACCTGACTACCCAAAACTTGCCCAACTCTGGTGGCAGAACGTTGCCGATGCAGTAACCGGCGACAAAACTCCCCAGGAGGCTTTGGACTCTTTGGCAGAACAGCAGGATAAAGTCATGGAACGCATTGAACGATCCGGTATGCAGGGCGAATGCGGTCCTAAACTCAACAAAAAACAGGATCCCTCCTACTGGTTTAACTTGCCGGGAGCTCCCAAGCCGAAGCTGGCCAACGAGAAACCTAAGGGCGAAACCATTGACTATGATGAACTGGTCAAGAGTTGGGCTGCTGCAAAAAAATAACATGTAAATTTGTAACCAACCCCCTATCCCTGCTGATTCTTGCAGGAATAGGGGTGTCCTGGGATAATAAAAACCTAAAAATGGGGCTGGATGGCTTTTTAAATGCATTTTTTGATCGTTTGTTTTTACTATAAAACAATCTCTGAAAATATCGGCATCCTTCATATCACCCCCAAAGTACTTTACACTTTTGGGGGAAATAATTCCGGAGTATAGGAATAAAAATAATGCAAAAATTCACAATCACCGACAAAATGTTTCGACCTGTGCAGACCGAGGTCAAAATATGATCCGCCCATGGCGGTTATCTCATTTATATTTGATTTGCAAGCTCTCAATAATCCAGAAATGATAAACCCTTAAACGCGGGATGCTATTCAAAAAAATTCCCTGAACACCTGGATTTATTGAGAACTTACACGTTATGATTCCTGGCGATATTGTCTCTAAGGGAGTTCATAATAAATAATATACCCATTGTTACTTAAGGTATGCTGCAAATACTGGTCATCAGGTTTGAAAGTGGGTGGTTTTATTCTTATGAAATCCCTAATTTCCTATGGCGTCAGGACATCAGTTAATAAGCCGTTCCATCTCAAAAAACAGCTCCTGTTCCCGGATAATTCCACTGGCTTTACCGGACACCGTCACAATGAGGCGTCGCTGCTTTGCCTCAAGCATGAGATAAGCTGCCTCCATCAAGTTTGCCTGCCCATCAATGGGAGCAGGAGAGGGTGACATCACCTCAGACAGGCAAGTATTTCCAATCTCCCGGACGCCCATGGTGAACATTCCTTTCCAGAACATGGGGGAATATTCAATGCTGTCCGCCAGGGAGGGCTTGGGTGCAGAAAGATACCCCGGCATCACCATTTCCATGAGATCCCGGATGGTGAGAATTCCCTGAACCTGCTTGGCCTTATCCACCACCAGAATAGACCGGTGCCCGGTTTCCATGAGGCGACTGGTGGCCATCTGGGTGAGAAATGATCTTTTCAGGCGGTTGATGGCATCCTTGATGGTCTTGTCTTCCTGGATGGTGGAATATTCTGAAATGGGAATCATGATATCCACCACACTGCGCTCCTGGGGAACCGAGGTTTTATCTTGAAGGCGGCAGGCCTCCTTGATCTTTTCGGCCAGAAGATTGATATCACAGGGTTTGCTAAGATAATCAAAGGCACCTTCTTCCAGGGCTTCCTTGGCCGAGGGCATGGCACCATGGCCGGTGAGCATGATCACTGGTAATTTGGGATTTATTTTCTTGATTTTTATCAGGGTTTCATGCCCATCTATACCGGGCATCTTAATATCCAGAATCACCACATCCGGGGCTTGATCCATTTTTTCCAGGGCATCTTCGCCACTGTCCGCCAGAATGGTTTCAAAGCCTTGTCTATTGAGAATCTTTTTTGTGGTATCACGGAATCGCTTTTCGTCATCCACCATTAATACTTTTATTTGACTCATCATTATGATCTCCTTGGTGTGTACTTAGGGACTTCATAAGAATAAAACTACCCACTTTCAAACTTAATGGTCAGTATCTACAGCATATTTTAAGTGAAGACAGGTAGATTATTTGTCATGAACTCCCTTAATGATATATTTTTGCATATTTTTTGGCATTTACTTCATGCTCCCCATGCTCCCCATGCTCCCAAAAGCCACCATGGCTGAATATAACAGGCAGCCCTGTATCACAAGTGAGATACATATAATCCAAAAAGCCTGTTTTCCTGTAACGTCGCAGCTATTTTTAAACCCTGTGTATAACAGCCACCATCTCCACGGCTCTGTGAACCACAGCATAAAGGGAAGCCATGAAAGAAAAAGTGTAATCCCTGCGGAAAAGGCATACACACTGAGTACCCCTGGAAAGGGTGCTTTTTTTCCTGCCAACATCATCAGGGTAACGTACCCGATGATGGCGGAGATAAACACCGTTCCCAGGGCATTCATGAAGAATATGATACCCATTATCCATACTGGTTGCTCATAGGCTCCGGTCAAGAGACTTGCCGCTGCATAAAATATACTGCTGAGAACCATAAATCCCACTGTTATCTTCATTGTGGTTTTTTTCGGCAGTTCCTTGAAGAATTGTCCAGGCTCGATCAACAGCTGAACAATGGCATAAGCATAGAACTGACAAATTTTTACGCTGGATTTAAACATTGTCCTGCACCTTTCCCCATTATTCCAGCCTGAACAGATGAAACGCCGTCTCCGTCAGGGCATGGCTGTTTATATGAAAATGAAGTGTCCATGGCCAAGTACCCTCAGCAGAGCCCCCCCCGATGGGCAATCGGAACCGGCCAATTGTGCCGTCTACGGTTCCGGCCGGGCCCATTGCCCGTCGGGGGGGGGTGGCATAATGCCATTTGGCTCCGCGTCTACGACCCAATATTCGTTGTGTCCAGCAGGGCCTGGGTGTTTTATAAGAAAGTCTCAGCAACGTGCTATAATTAAAGGACTTTCATTTTTCGTTGTGGCAGTGGTGACTGCCATGTATGTTTATATGAAAGAGTAGATGCGCCTAACATTCTTTCACGTTTCGTTGTGGGCAGGCCAAGACCAGAATAGGGTCTGCCCGTGGCAGTTATGTTATTTTTACAAAAATACCGGCCAGAAGCATCATGATCGTCATGTAAAAAAAGAATTTACGTTCAGCCTCTTTGGAAAACTTTATTGTTCCATTTTTAAATAGGGTTTTCCATGTATCGTTATTACCGTTTTCTTGCTTTTTCATGATACCATCCTGTTAAAATTGATTAAAACCCAGGCATTCCACCAAACCCTCTAAAGGCCCAGTAAATGCCGGTGAGCAGCAATAACACCACATTGGCAAAGAAAAACAGGGGAATACCAGCCCTGAGATAATCCTTGGGCTCAAGATACCCACTGGCATACACAATGGCATTGGGCGGTGTGCCGATGATCAGGCAATAGGCAAAGGAAGAAGCTATGGCCGTTGCCATGGCCATGAAGGGCAGATAGGTGGTGCCGGGATGTACCATGCCTGCCATGTTCAGGGCGATGGGACCCACGGATGCCGCTGCAGGGCCGTCGGCCATGAGGTTGGTTAAGATGGAGGTCAATCCATTACTGATGGCAAGAAGGGGTAAGCCTGATTCCATGCCAAACTGTGACAGAAAATCAATGACGGATCGTGCCAGCCAATAGGCAGCGCCGGTTTGATCCAACACCCGACCAAAGATAATGGCACCGGCATAGAGCCATACAACACCCCAGTCCACCTTATCCTGGTAATCCCGCCAATTGACCACGCCGGTGAGGATATACCCCACGGCACCGGCCACGGCGATGACGCCAATACCCAGACGAACGGGATAAATGCCCATATTATAAAAGGATTTTTCTGTAAACCAGCCAAACACCATAATGACAAAGATGATTAAAGCCCAAATCTGATGTTTATTCCATCCCCCCATTTTACCGATTTCCGTTTGTAACTGTTCCATGGCCGGGGCCAGGGAGGTGATCTGGGGTTTAAACCTGAAATTAATGACAAACCAAGACACCGGAATCATGAGAATGAGAAAGGGAAAACAATAGGTGACCCATTGGAAATACCCAATGTCCACACCAAACATGTCCGTGAGATAGGTCATCATGATAACGTTCCTGGCACCACCGGAAGGGGCACCGGGTCCGCCGATGTTACAGGCCATGGCAATGCTGATCATCAGCATTTTGGCAAGTTCTTTATCTTCCGGCACTTCCCGGGTCAGGCTGTTCTGGTATAAGAGCATGCCAATTGGAAGAAACATGGCTGCCAGGGCATGATCGGAAATAAAGGCGGCCAAAGGGGTGATAATGAGAAAAAAAATCAGGGTGATCCACTTGATATTGGGCACCGCCAGTTTTTTAAACATCATAAGGCACACCCGTTTATCCACACCGGTTTTCACAAAGGCGGCGGCAAACATCAAACTTCCCATGATGAACCAGCAGGCATCACTCCAATAAAGCATGGCCACTTCCTGGCGTGAAATTACGCCGGTGAACACAAGAATCAGACCGATGCAAAAGGCCACAGCCGGTAAAGGGATACACTCCGTTAAAAAACAGAACACCACAAACAGGCCCATGGCAATGGCCACCTTGATCTGCCAGGCTCCATTATCAGCAGCAATTTTATCACTGCCGGTCTGGTCTTTGTATTGCAAACCGTCCTTTCGCAGTACCAATGCACTTGTCATGATGGTTTTAAAATCCTGATCCGTCACATTCTCCTTGATGTAAGTATGGGCCTTGTCAAAATTGGTTTGGGTTGCTTCTATTTTATATTTTTTACACCATTTGGCATTCCGTTTAAGAAAACGTGCTTTTTGCAAAGCACCAATGCGCATGTTCTGTTCCATTATTTTTGCCGTGAGCAGTTGCCACTGTTCCACGGATGAACTTTCCTCCTGGAACAATGCCATGGTGATATGATTCACCACAGCTTTGGGACCCACATGATATTCCATGCCCACATCCTTCATGCCATGGGGTGTTGGCATTATCAGGACAGCGAAAAAAAGGACAACAGGAATGATAAACAATTTCCAATTAATATACTTGTCATATCCGGTGACCGGCTTTGCTTTTTTCATTGATCAACCTCCAAAAGTAGGGTTCTATTCGTCATCATCCTTGAGAATTTCCCGGGGGGATCTCATGAATTTTTTGCTCTGGGCCACCCGGATTTTTTCCTCCAGGCGCTGTCTTTTTTCATAAGCTTCTTCTGCTTTTTCAATGATATCGTCAATGTCAGCCGGTTTCATCAGATAATCCGTGGCCCCGGATTTTAATCCATCAATGGCAGAATCCACTGTGGCATGGCCGGTGAGCATTACCACCTCCACCAGGGGATAGAGCTGCTTGATGAGCTTTAAAGTCTCATTGCCGTCCATGCCGGGCATCTTGACATCCAGAATCACCACATGAATAATTTGTTTTTGAAGGAGTTCCAATGCCTCGGGTCCGCTGTTTGCCACGGCCACGGAATACCCTTTCTTTTCCATGAGGCGTTTGGTTGTTTTCAGGTACCTTTCTTCGTCATCCACCAGTAAAAGTTTCATTTTTTCCACGGTTCATTCCTCCTGTTTGTATTGGGTTCTAAATTCTATGGGTGGCCTGCATCGCTGGCAGAGTGATCACAAAGGTGGTTCCTTTGCCTTTTTCGCTCTCCACAGCCATGGTTCCCCCAAAATTTTTGATGATGCCGTAACACACCGACAATCCAAGGCCAGTGCCTTTTCCCACAGGTTTTGTGGTAAAAAAAGGCGAAAAAATCTTTCCAATATTGTCCGGATCAATTCCCATGCCGTTATCGGCAATTTTTATTTCAGCATGGCCCTGTTCTGTTCGTTCTGATTTGATTCGCAATATTCCCCCTGATGTTCCATGGGCTTGGGTAATTGCATCCATGGCGTTGTTTACAAGATTTAAAATTACCTGCTGGAACTGGGAGGCATCCCCCTGGAAGAGGGGGGTGTCATGGGCAATGTTCTGGGCCATATCAATACCCTCCACCTGGGCCTTTTTTTCCACCATATGGATAATTTCAGGAATGATCTCACAGGGATTCAAAACCACTTGTTTTGATTCGTTTTTTCGACCAAACTTTAAAATGGCGTGGGTGATTTCAGAGCAGCGATTCACCTGGAGTTTTATCTGATCCATGGATTCCTGGATTTCTGCCACTTCTTCCCCGGCCGTGGGGGTCAACAGCTCTGAGACTTCCCCCAAAATGGTTTCAATGAGAAGATGTTCGCCTTTGATGATCTGCAATGGATTGTTGATTTCATGGGCAAATCCGGCGGCCATTTCTCCGATTTCCGCCAACTGCACCGCCCGGATCAACTGGTTGCCAAGGTTCTCTTTTTCCATGCCAAGAGTGGCCATACGTTTGAGGATGTGTTCCGTCATATAGATGGCCGTAACGATGATCACGGCCCCACCCATGACCATGATTAGCAAGGTGATGTACAGTGCGGAATAAAGGGATTTATAAGCATCTTTTTTTTCCTGGCGCACCACCAGAAGCCAGGCCCTGTTTTGAAGTCGGGTGGTGGCATAGAGGTATTGATCCCCGTCAGGATCGGATTTGATAAAGGTTTGAATGGCATTCCCTGATACCGGAGAATCAGTGGACTGGGGGAAATCAGCATATTCCGGATCTTTTTCCATGATTCCAATGCCCCCAGAGCGCCTTTCGGTCTGGGAAATTCCAGAGGTGTTCAGGATATAAGATTCTCCGGTTTTTCCGATGCGTACCTTGGCTACTAACTGGTCAAAAACCAGGGTGTCAATGGTGGCCCGGAGCACCCAGGAATCACCGTTTTTCTCCTGTTTCACGGCAATGACAAAATGGGGAACATTGCGATATCCTGAAAAAATATCGCTGATATAATACCCGGTTTGCATCACTTTTTTGAACCACACCTCATTTTTATATTCCTTTCCCTTTAATAATTGGAACTTGCCGGAATATCGTCTGTGAATCCCCTGGTTGTCAAAGAGCCCCAGATCCACAAAGGCCCCGGATCGTTTTTTGAGATTGTCAAAAATCCGATCAATGGAGAGCGTTTCCATGATCTCATCAAAGGAGTAGGTGTTGGTGATCAGTTCAAGATCGGACTTTCGCTCCATCAAAAAAGAATCAATCATGTCGCAGTGATCTTCCACAATGCGTTTGAGACTGCCGGTGCTGTTCTGCTCCAAGGTGGTGGCGAAATAGTAGAAGCTGACCCCCAGGGCCAGAAGAAAGGGAATACAAGGAATAACGATCATATTGGTTAAAATGGATCGTTTCAGCGGGTGGTTTTGTTCTTTATGATTTCCATTATTTTTATCCATTGCCGGTTGCTCCCTTATCCTTGAAAAGAAATCTCTATGAAACAAAATCTAATGTTATTAGTGGATAAGGATAGCAACTATGATGCCGTTGGATAAAAAACAGGCTTAAAAATGTTAAGTGTTTGAAATTAAAATTAAATATGATAGCGGTGCCTTGAGTAGAGAAAGATTTTGCAAAGGCATTGGGTGTCAGATTTTTTTTCAAGGTGTAAATGGAGGATGAGTGAAAAAGTGTAGATGGGGTTTGCTGGGATGTTTATCTGTCCACACTATTCATTCTGTGCTGGTAAAAAATTTTAAAATTAATGGCTTCCTAAATAAATATTGCGTATTGCACACTATGCTGTATGATATATTTATGATAAAAACTTTCAAACACAAAGAACTTATAGTGCCGGTCACATGAGCTGATACTCGCTGAAAAATATTTTTTCAATCAAAATAAATAGTTATGTTAAAATAATGCCAATTTCTCGTATCAAGTCATATGACCGGCACTATAGTAAATTCTTTAAAAATGGTAGTTTGGCTGGTATTCAACCAGGGCATCGGCAGAAACTTAGACTTCGACCTATACAGACTTACATCCAATCGTATTCCCCAGATTGGAGACGCCCCATGATTTTGAATGATACCAATATAACCGCCACGGGCGGATCATATTCTGAACTTGGTTCGCCCACAACTAAGTATGAAAATTCGTCAGGTTTGTCGGGACTTTCTTATAAACGGTCTCGTTTTGGCTGACCGAGCTGTAGGGGCAATTCATGAAGGCTCTTGTCAGGCTGTTGATAGAGAAAAGGTTCAAAAATATGGAACATAACTTTTACGATTTAAAAGAGACACTATCTGAAATAAGTGAATTATTAGTTTTGATAGATGATCTTAAAATCCAAATTGACAATAAAAAACCTTTGCAGAAAGAACGTTGGATAGCAATTCAAGAAAAATTGCGTGTAGATTGGACATACGATTCAAATGCGATTGAGGGCAGTGTTCTGACAAGAGGCGAAACCCTTTTTTTCTTGAAAGAAGGATTAACTGTTGAAGGTAAACCCTTCAAAGATTTTCTTGATGCCAGAAATCATGCTGAAGCGATTGATTGGCTTTATGAGATTATTAAAGATAATCGTTCTATAACCCAGGGACTTATAAAAGAAATTAATGCTCTATTGCTGTCAGGAGTTAAATATACTCCTGCTATAAATGAAACCGGTCAAAAAGTAAAAAAACCTGCGAATCCCGGAAAATATAAAATTCTACCAAACCATGTTTTGAAAACTGACGGCACTATACATTATTATACTGACCCAATTCAGATACCCGATGAAATGGAATTATTATGCCGATGGATTAACGAAAATATTGAAAAGAGACATCCTCTTATTGTAGGTTCGATAGCTCACTATAATATGGTAAGAATACATCCTTTTGATGATGGTAACGGACGAGGAGCAAGAATTCTTATGAATTTGATTCTCATAAAAAAAGGATATCCAATTGCAATCATAAAAAATGAAAATCGTCGAAAATATCTTTCAACACTTAATCAGGCAGACAAAGGTGATATTAATTCGTTTTTTATGTTAGTTGCAAACTCCTTAATAGACACAGAAAATATTATCTTTAACGAGTTGCATCAAACCTAATCTGGACAAGCCAGAATCAAAAAGGGCTTTTTATTCTCTTGCCAAAATAACACTGAAATAAGAGATAAGAATCTAAAAAATAAGAAAATAAGAAAATAAGAATTGTGGGAGAAAGATGCTCATATCCGGATGCATTCTGCGCACCTGATCCTGAAATTCTGCATAGCCTGGAACCCAAAGGCCGCCTACGATTCCGGGCCGGAGACATCCCCCGTCGGGGGCGGTATGATTCCATTTTGAATCTTCGTTGTGGGCAGGCCGGGTTCAAAACGCGGTCTGCCCATGGCAATGAGGGAGTTCATGGGAGATAATTATCCAGATTAATGAATTCCATACCCACTATCCGGAACTCTCCATGCAAAAATGGGTAATTTGATTATCATGAATTCCCTAATTATGAAATCGTGGTTTAGAAGTGCCCCACAGGTCCCTTAAGGTGATCCACCCAGATATTCACGAAATTATCAAACTCCGCAGTTCCTTTGAGAATGGGTATACATTGAATACCCGCTTGGGTCAGGATGGAGTTCCAGGAATCTGCTTCAGGGCCTGCCATGTCATTTTTGGCATGATCACCCGCAACTGACATGAATGGCATGAGGTAGGCTTTCTTGATACCCTTTTTTAACAGCAGGCTCTGGATGGTGTCCAGATCAGGATATCCTTCAACCGTTCCCACAAAGACGTTGGAATCTCTTAACTGCAATTGAAACATCAAAGATCCATAAAATGCATTGGATGGATGGTGTGTCCCATGACCCATGAGTACCACGGCCTCATTTTTTTTACGTTCCTTGGGAATATTGGCCAGGATGGCATCCACAATACGCTCCATGTCATGCTGGGTGGACATCAGGGGATAACCCAGAATGATTTTTTCAAACCCCATCATTTTAAAGGCTCCCACAATTTTTCTCAAATCATGGTATTCGGCACCGCCAATGGTATGAAGGCTCTGCACGGCCACATGGGTAAACCCCTCGGCATGCATTTTGGCCAGGGCCACTTCTGGAGCATCCAAGACCTTGCCCTCCTTAGCCAATTTGTGGCGGATGATGTGGGAGGTAAAGGCCCAGCGCACGGGAATGTCAGGGAAGGTGGCTTTCACTTTTTTATCAATGTTGTCAAAGGAAACCTGGGCACTGGCTTCACTGGAACCAAAGGCCACCAGAAGGATACCTTTCTTTTCTGCTTTTTTATCACCATGTCCGGCAAAGGCCATGCTGCCAAAGGTCAGGGTCAGAACTACTGCCATCAGAACAATCAGTTTTTGTTTCATTTTTTCCTCCATGAAATAGATAATAAAAACCGCATGACAAAATATTTTGTCACAACAGAGTGTGAATTCTATGGGATCGCTTGATTTCCATCGTTTCTTTCAAGGTCAGTGAATTTTTTTAATTTTGAAGAGATCCTTGCCTTAAGGTGATTGATGGTGGCAGTACAAAAACACCATTGGTGTGATTGCCGGGTATCAAGCATAAGGGGCGATGGGAAAAAATAACAAAGACAGGTAACACCCCCAAACCGTAACGATAATAACGATCCGGGATGTCCCATTTTTATCCGGAGGGATCATTGCGCAATTTCTCTGTCCACGGGAAACAGCGCTATTTGTCTGGGCAGGTCTTCTGACTTTCCGTCCGCTTCAGCAGCCTTCCCACCCGATTTTTTATCCGTTTTATACCCAAAAAAATCAGGATTATTTAAAAAAACGCATAAAAAATACAACGCAGTGGCATATCATGCCGAAACGGTTTTCCCATTTAACACCATAGGGAAAAAGGATTACAGCGGCGGGCCCGTCTCCGATTTTAACGGAGTTCCCTGTTCGGAAATCCAGACAAAAATCCATGCCTTTATGACAGGATAATCCCGGACTTCTTATGCTTTTTACAAAGCACCCAGACAATTATGGCAGCAACTTTAAGCATCATTTTTTTGTTTAGTCAACACTTATTGTTAAATACCCATAACCGTCAATCCAATAAATCGGCATCTGATCACTCTGCTTTATGTCCCCACAAACCTGGGTAGAATCATAATTTTTATTAGAAAATAAAACTTCCGGGCAACCTCCAGCAGAGCCCCCCCTGATGGGTAATAGGAACCGGCCAATTGGGCCATCTATGCTTCCGGGCCGTGGCCCATTGCCCGTCAGGGGGGCGGCATGATATCATTTGGCTCCGCGTCTACGACCCAATATTCGTTGTGTCCGGCAGGGCATGGGTGTTTATATGAAAAAGGTAGATATTTCTAACATTCTTTCATGTCTCATTATGGGCAGGCCGGGGCCAGAATACGGTCTGCCCATGGCAGTTTATATGAATCAAATTGTTTTTCAATTCAATTGAATGTGTTATTTCATCTGTAGTCCTTATTTATCTTTGATTAATCATTACTTATGTGAGGTGCCCAACATATGGACCCATTGTGGATTTTAGCTGCATTTCTATTCGGTGCTTTTATCAGCAGAATCGGTTTACCTCCTCTTGTGGGATATTTACTGGCTGGATTTGCACTCAACAGCCTCGGTGTTACGGGTGATAAAACACTTGAAACAGTAGCGAATGCAGGTGTTACACTGCTTCTTTTTACCATCGGACTGAAATTGAAAATAAGAAGCCTTGTAAAGCCCGAAATCTGGGCCGGTACATCCATTCACATGATTGTTACCGTTATTATTTTCGGATTTATGATCTGGATGCTCGGTTTTTCAAGTATAACACTCTTTAATCAATTGACTGGCCAAACCGTGCTACTGATCGCCTTCGCCCTGAGTTTTTCAAGCACGGTTTTTGCCGTGAAAGTGCTCGAAGGAAAAAATGAGATGGCCTCCCGCCATGCTACTGCCGCAATTGGTATTCTTGTTATGCAGGATATTATTGCTGTCATTTTTTTAGCGGCGTCCACCGGAAAAGTTCCTTCTGCATGGGCACCGCTTTTTTTTGTGTCGCTTTTTATTGCAAGACCCTTTCTGGGAAGGATCATGACCATGTGCGGTCATGGTGAACTGTTGATGCTGTTTGGCATCCTGATGACAGTTGCCGGTTATAGCGGTTTTGAACTTTTTGGATTAAAAGGCGATCTCGGGGCACTGGTGGTTGGAATGCTTTTCGCCGGTCACCCTAAAACGCCTGAATTGTCAAACAGATTGCTTGGATTCAAGGATCTGTTTTTAGTCGGTTTTTTTTTAAATATCGGCATTTCTGGTTCCCCAACTGCCACAGGCTTCATGATTGCCCTTCTGCTGGCTCTGATCATGCCGTTCAAAGCAGGATTGTTTTTAATCCTGCTTACGCGTTTCAAGCTACGCGCCCGTACATCGTTACTTGCATCTTTAAGCCTCTCAAATTACAGTGAATTTGGTCTTATTGTCGGTTCCATAGGCGTTGCCAATGGTTGGATTAGCAGTGAGTGGCTGGTGGTAATTGCCATTGCTCTTTCAATGACATTTATCATGGCCGCACCTTTAAATTCAGCATCCCACAACATTTATGCTCGTATTTCAGGGCGTCTTAAATTATTCGAGACTTCGAATCGGCTACCTGAAGATGGGCCGATCAATCCAGGTGATGCTGAAATTGCGATTCTCGGTATGGGAGGTGTAGGGACGAGTGCCTATGATGAAATGAGGCGTCGATATGGTGACATCGTGGTAGGTGTCGATTTTAATACTGAACAAGTGGAGGCACATCGAAAAAAAGGAAGACATGTGCTTTACGGGGACGCCAGTGACAGTGATTTCTGGAAACGCATTGAACCGTCAACAAGCATGGTGAATACAGTTATGCTGGCCTTGCCTGATCCCAAAATAAGTATATTTTCAATTCAGCAGATGAAAGAACGAGGCTACAAAGGACAGATCACCGCATCGGTTCGCTATGATGACGAAAGGCATCTTTTAAAAGATGTAGGAATTGATGCGGTATACAGTTTGTACGAAGAAGCGGGTGTCGGTTTTGCCGATCATGTATGTGAGCATATGGATTATTGCAAACTAAATAAGGGCCTTCATGGGAAATAATATACTCATGTGAATGAATTCCATACCCACTATCCGAAGCTCTCCATGAAAAAATTGGGTAGCTTTATTATCATGAATTCCCTAACCTGGACAAGCCAGAACCAAAAAAATTTTCTGATTCTCTTGCCAAAATAACAAGAAAATCAGGCATCCTTCATATGAGCCCCAAACTACCTCACAGTCTTTTTGGAAAAAAACCTGCAAAAGGGAAATGCACTAAAAAAGTGTAAAGTAGTTTTGAAGGATACCGAAAATCAGATATAAGAATCTAATGTCGAATAGTGTTTATCCCCTTTAAATATGAGAATGAAATGACATGATACCAATTAGAGATACCATTCGATCACGTACTTTTCCCGTGGTGACCTACATCATTATTGCCATCAACACCCTTGTCTATTTCTTCCAAGTGACCCTGGGGCCGGATGTTGAACATTTCCTTTACCTTTACGGTTTTGTTCCTGCCAAATTTACCCTGCCCCAGGTGGCGGCATATTTCTCTTTTTCCAATAAGTTCATCTCCATTCTATCCTATATGTTTCTCCATGGCGGGCTGTGGCATTTCTTGGGGAATATGTGGTTTCTCTATATTTTTGGGGATAATGTGGAGGATCATTTGGGGGCGATGCGGTTTGCCGGATTTTATATTTTGAGCGGCATTGCTTCAGCCCTGCTACATTTTATGTTGAATTCCACCTCGGCGATTCCCACCATCGGAGCCAGTGGAGCCATTGCCGGGGTTATGGGGGGCTATTTTGTTCTCTATCCATCATCTAAAATTCTTACGCTGATCCCCATTATTATTATCCCCTGGCTTATTGAAATTCCGGCATTTCTCTTTCTTGGTTTTTGGTTTATTCTACAATTTTACAACGCCACCGGAAGCGATGCGGCATCGGGGGTTGCCTGGTGGGCCCATGTGGGGGGATTTATTGCCGGCATCGTGATGGTAAGGTGTTGCACCAAATTTCCCAGGGCCGATGCCAATGACATGCCTAAATCCTTCACCACCCGGAAGAAGAGTCCCCGTTTACAGAGTATTCACCCCGCCCCAGGTACGGATGATGCGCTCGATCTAAATGGCAAAATAGAGATCACCCCGGTGGAGGCTCTTACTGGTACCCGCAAGCTTGTGAATATTCCCTGGGGATTTTATAATCGCTTATACCGGGTTTCGGTGCCGGCCGGGGTGAAAAACGGTGGTCGTCTTCGCCTGACCGGGATGGGCAGAGCGGGTTTGGATGGTGCAAAGGGGAATCTCTATCTCACCGTGGAGATCAAATAAGGGCGCATTGCCATTTTTCCAGTCTATCATATAACCCATTGATTTCATTAAGCCACCATCCATTGATACAAAATAAAATATCTTGATAAATCAAAGAGTTGACTCTCCAACCGGGAAAATGGGAATGCGGCCTCAAATAATCGGTTTATGATGGTTTCCATGACAGAATAATCCCGGACTCTTATGCTTTTTACAAAGCACCCAGACAATTGTGGTAGCAGCTTTAATCATCATTTCTGTAAAACAATGTTAAACTGGGGCATCCTTTATATGACCTAAAAAATAGTTTACACTTTTCTGAATGGAATTCCCGAAAGAGGAGAAAAGTGCCGGGGAAGTGTAACGTGAGGAATGAAGCATGCCTATAATGCCGGTCACATGACCTGATACTATTTTTGAATCATAACCCATTGTTTTATATGATTTTAAGGTTGATTTTTGGTATCAATTCATATGACCGGCACTATAAACTGGCGCAAAAATTTCAAAAAAAGTGAATGAAGGTTCTTGAAATCAACATGGCAATCAAGCGCTCTCCATATGCCAATATAAAAAAGTATTTTTTTGACTTGACATTCCCATTTTTCCTTTGTATTTTGCTCGATAGTTTCATTAGGTGCTATTGCTCAATAGGGAATTCCGTGAAAATCGGAAACGGGCCCGCCGCTGTAATCGGGGACGAACGCTGCAATAAAAGTCACTGGATTTAATATCTGGGAAGACGCAGTAAGTAGGATGATCCGAAAGTCAGAAAACCTGCCTGGTGAACAGAAACAATTTATCGTTACGGGACTTGATTCTATTTAAAGTCCCCACAGATAACCGGAGTATATAGTTCGTCTGGCTTGTACTCTGGGTGGTATGAATTATTAACCATGTCTGTGAAAGTATTGTTTCAGGACGCATTGCATGGGAATGCAGTCTGTCCATAGATCCCATGGATAAAAAAGGGAAATCCACGGATGACTAAGTCTAATTCGTGGATTTTTTGTATTTATGGGGTTTTGATATGGAATGCCGGAAAAAATATATTAACAGCCGTTTCTCGCTTGGGTGTCCCATGGCAGGTTGCTGTGACAGTCAAGTAGGATTCCCATGTTTTCTCCCAGCTTCCCGGCCCATGTATGCCCATCAGGCTATTTCAGCACATCACATCCCTGAGTCCAATATAAAACTCCATCAATACTTGGTATCCTTCATTTTCCAGTTTACCTTCATTTTCCAGTTTACACTGATTGGAACAAAAAGATTATTTTCCAAAAATTGTTCCCAAAAGAGTGTAAATGACTGTTGGCATCCCATGGAAAATGTCCAAGCGATTACCAAAACCATCAAATATACGATTCCCGGAAGGCTCCGGGATCGCGTTGCGGGCGCGTTTTTTAAATATTATAATAATATGGCTCCTTTCCCAAAAATGCTTGCATCCATCAAAGTCGGCGGTGCAGCAGGGTTGAGAAGGGACTTGATTATGGATAAGGTATCCCGGAGCCTTTCTGGAAATCCCACGAAACTGAAGGCCTTTTTTCAGTGGGGATTTCCTCAAAAAACAAATCGTGGCCATATAAAGGGCCATGTGTCTCTCCCGCCTGTAAATTGTAAGCATCTCCCTTCCCCATCGTCTGGGGAAAAAACACTTCCAGAGCAGCCTGTCTCCTTTTTAACCCATTTTAAGAAAAGGTGTCCTCCAATAATACATTGGAAGGGACAAAACAGGCAAAAAAATGCGTTTAAACCAGGCAGTGATTTTTTTTCCAGACGCTTACCCTCTCCCAATTGGGTGGCAACAGGGCAAGTCGGATTTAGTGACATGGATCCAGCTTTCCCCCTGATATCACATAAAACGGCGAAGAACGGAATACCGGCTGTTCGGACCATAGCTTTTGACAAGATCATGTGGAACTTCTCTGAAGTTTCCCAAGGCTTTATCGGGAGTGCCGTTGTTTTCTCCTCAAGTAGCTGATGTCTCTGTTTTTATGGGGCATTGAAACTTGCTTTCAATGCCCCCATCAGCAATTTCTCTTTTCCCAAAAAAATCTGCGATCCCATATTTATAAGGGTGCAGGGAAACCGTTTAAATTTCCATAATTCCTTCTCAATAAAATACCATTCAGCAGGACAGAATGCCTCTGGTATTGTGTTCAAGGTGATTGATAACACACCCGGTTCCAAAATTCCTTGCAGGAATGATGTGCCATGGGTATAAAGGAGCAATATGTTTCGTAGCAAGATGTTACTTTGGGTTATAATATGGCCGTAGCGGTTTATTAGAAAATAAAATTTCCGGGCAACATCAGCAGAGCCCCCCCCCGATGGGCAATAGGAACCGGCCAATTGGGCTGTCTACAGTTCCGGGCCGGGCCCATTGCCCGTCGGGGGGGGGCGGCATACAGCCATTTGGCTCCGCGTCTACGACCCTATATTCGTTGTGTCCAGCAGGGCATGGGTGTTTATATGAAAGAGTAGATATATCTAATATTCTTTCATGCTTCGTTGTGGGCAGGCCGGGGCCAAAATACGTTCTGCCCGTGGCAGTTATAGAAAACTAAGCATAAAAAATAAGATTAATAAAAACAATAGTTTTAAACAGGAAAGCACACATGAAGCATTTTTCATTAAAACGAATACTCTTTTTCAGCCTCTGCCTTTTATGGGTGGGAGCGATCCCTGGATTCAGCGCCCAAACCGCTGAAAAGGTAAAAAAGAAAGTGGACACCTCCATTGCCACCCGGCAGAAAACCCAGAAGCAACTGGATCAGTGGGAGCAGGAAAAATCGGGGCTGGTGGGAGAATATGAACAGTTAAAACAACAACAGGAACTCCTGGTGACAGCCAATACCACATTAAAGACACAAGCCCATGCCCATCAGGTTGTTTTAGAAGAACTTGTGGCGCAAAAAGAGGCCAATCTGAATATTCAAAGGGAAATGTTGCCTTTTCTCAAGGAGGTACATACCTCCCTTGAAGAGATGCTGGCCAATGATGCCCCGTTCCTCCAGGAAGAGCGAAAAAACCGCCTTCACAAACTCACCCTTTTCATGGATGATGTTGAAATTTCCATTGCCGAAAAGTATAGAAAGGTCATGGAAGCGCTTTTTGTGGAGGCTGAATATGGGAACACCATTGAAGTCACCCAGGACAAGATCAGGCTTTCTGGCACTGAGGTTCTGGCAGATGTCTTTCGACTGGGCAGAATTTCGTTGTTTGCCCTGACCTTGGATCACCAGTTATCTGGGGTTTTCAATGTGGCGGAAAATAGCTGGATAAGTACCCACACATATGTTTTTCGGTATTCTACAGCCATATATCATTGATATTTATAGATTTTATTTTGAGGAACATATGCCCGGGTACTTACCCCTTGAAAAAGAACATCTCCAGTCGGTGGTTGCCGCCGTGGAGATGGGCAAAAAACGACGTACCGTGGAAGTCATTTCCCTGCCCATCGGGCAATTGGCTAACTAACCTTATTTTTCCGAGGAATTTGCAAATGAAATACCCGCACATTATTCACAAAGGTATGGTAGTCGTTGCCCTTGTGATCTGCTGCACCTGTACCCTGGCAGCGGCCCAGGATATGAGGCAGACCCATGTGACACTTGCCCAGCAGAAAAAAACAATGCAGGAAAAAGCAACCCTGGAGTTAAAGAATGCACGCCAGGAGGCATTAACCCAGGAAGAAGATATAAAACAAGATCGCACCGCATTGATAGCTGCCATTAAAACCATCAAGGCAAAAAACAAAATACTGGAAAATGAAAACATTGATCTTGAGGCCAGCATTGATCAGACCCAAGCCGATGCCACCAAGGTCAGAGACTCATTGTCTGAAACCCAGGCCGTCAACCGGGAACTATCCGGATTTATCCGCAGCAATGCCAAGGATCTTGAAAGCATCCTCATCCAGAGCCTCCAGAGCGCTCTTGATCCAGAACGCCATAAATTTCTTGCCCCCCTGATCAACCAGGAAAAATTTCCCTCCATGGAAGATATCCGTAGCATGGTGTCTCTTTTGTTTGCTGAAATTCAATCGTCAGGTGAGGTGAAATTAACCCGGGGGAGCATTGTGGACCGCCATGGTAAGGAACGCATGGCAGATCTTTTAATTATCGGTAATTTTACGGGCATGTACACCCTGGGTGATGAAACCGGTTTTTTGCTCTACTCGGACCAGAGCCAGCGTTTCTTTGCCCTGTCAAAGTTGCCTCCCACCCGCATGAGCAGCAATATCAAGGCATACATGAATAAAGAAAGTGGTGATGTGGTCATGGACATCTCCAAGGGCGGTGCGTTGCGCCAACTCACCCATCAGCTAAGTCTGTGGGAACAGATTCCCAAGGGAGGGCCTATTGTGTGGCCCATTGTGGGGATTTTGGGGCTGGCGGGTCTAATTTTATTAGAGCGCCTCTTTTTTCTGTTTAGAAAACGGATGAATGCCGATGCGTTTATGCTTAAAATCCAGCGACTGATCAATGAAAATCGCTGGGAAGAGTGCCGTGTTTTGCTGGAATCCAAACGAAAAAAGTTGATCCCCAAGGTGCTGTTGACGGCCCTTGAGTTCAAGGATCAGGAACGGGTGGACATGGAAAACGCCTTGCAGGAAGCCATATTGGGTGAAATTCCCCATATTGAACGATTTTTGTCCACTTTGGGGATGCTGGCGGCCATTGCCCCCCTTTTGGGACTGTTGGGAACCGTCACCGGCATGATCAATACCTTTCATGTGATCACCTATTACGGCACCAGCGATCCGCGCATGATGTCCGGTGGTATTTCCGAAGCCCTTGTCACCACCATGTTAGGGCTTAGCGTTGCCATTCCCATTATGCTGTTTCATACCCTTTTAAACCGTCGGGTGGAGATGCTGATCAGCAAAATGGAAGAAAAGGCCGTCTCTTTTGTTAATATGGTCTTTAAAAATCGCAACACCTGTAGGGAATAAGATCCATGGATGAATTTCTTTTTCACATGGAAAGCTATATACGATCCGGCGGGGTGGTGATGTTTCCCATTCTGGGGGTCTCCTTTATCATGTGGATGCTCATTATTAACCGGGTCTATGTGATGCGAAAGCTGTTTAGAAAGAATATTCCCCGCATTGAGGCCGGTGAACTGATCAAAGAAAACCGTATGCCCCATAGAAAATACCAGGGGGCCAACTCCCTTCTGGTGAGGGAGTTTTTATCCGGCAGAACCGGAGATCGGGAGCTGGACGGCTATATACTGGATGAGACCGTGCTTCGGCTTATCATGGAGATGGATCGATATCTGGCCGTCATTGCCGTGCTTTCCGGCGTGGCCCCCCTGTTGGGGCTTTTGGGTACGGTGGTGGGTATGATGGCCACCTTTGATGTCATTACGGTGTTTGGCACCGGCAATGCCAAGGCCATGGCCGGGGGGATTTCCGTGGCATTGATTACCACCCAGACAGGGCTTTTGGTCTCTATTCCTGGGCTTTACATGAGCGGTTTTCTTAACCAGCGGGCTGATAACTTGAAGCATCGCATTTCAGCCACTGGAATGTACTTGAGACGATTTTTATAACTGCCACGGGCAGACCGTATTTTGGTCCCGGCCTGCCCACAACGAAGCATGAAAGAATATTAGAAGTGTCTACTCTTTAATATAAACGGGCATCTCCTGACGGACACAACGAACATTGAAAAAATGACTGATTATAACGGATTTTGGGGAGCATAGATAACCTATTGAAATAATTGACTTGACAAACAATTGCCTGATACGCATAAAGGTCTCGCAATGCATTATTTGTCAATTTTAAATGCAATTTACCCATGATTATATGGAGTTTTGCCATATTGAAGCAGGTTCTCCCCCAAATCCGTTATAATCAGGAAAATGATATCATGCCGTCCCCCCCCGACGGGCAATGGGCCCGGCCGGAACCGTAGACGGCACAATTGGCCGGTTCCTATTGCCCATCGGGGGGGGGGGCTCTGCTGAGGTTGCCTGAAAGTTCTATTTTCTAATAAAAAAATTTGATCATCACTACAAGGAAATAACACATGTTAAATATATCAGCGGCCCGGCGGGGTAAAAAGGGCAATCTGGAACTTAATATTGCCCCCCTCATCGACATGGTGTTCATTTTATTGATTTTTTTTCTGGTGACCACCAGCTTTGTAAAAGAGACTGGTGTGGACATTTCCCGTCCTGCAGCCAGCACTGCCGTGAGCAAAACGGGCACTACCATTCTCATTGGGGTTACCAGGGATGACACCGTACACATGGACAAACGGGAGATTGATCCCCGGGCCGTACGGGCCAATGTGGAGCGGGCTTTGGCAGAAAACCCCGAAGCCAGTGTGGTGATTGTGGCGGACAAGGAGAGCCTCACCGGTCTTGTGATCAGTGTGATGGACAACTGCAAGCTTGCCGGTGCCGAAAATGTGGCCCTGGCCGCCAGCCTGCCCCAAGGACAATAGGCTTCAGCCATGAATTCAACCCATTTTATTGACACATCCCCCACAGCAGACCTGAAAAAGGCTAACGGAAGAAAGGTGGGGAAATCTCTGGGGGGCTCCCTTGTGGGCTGGGGGTTTGCCATTGCACTGTCCGCCCTTTTAAATATAACCTTGTTTGGTCTCATGCCCGGGCTTATCCAGATGATCCCCCAGGATCAAGAAAACCTTGAGGATATCAAGGCCATCCAGGTGATTCGGATAAAGCGCCAGGAGATCCCGCCTCGGAAAAAAGAGCTGGAAAAACCAAAACCCAAACAGGAACCCAAACGCCTGAAAACCACCACTCCCACTAAGGTGGTACAACAGAAAAAACTGCAACTTAAACCCCGGTTGCCGTTCCAACTCAATCCCAAACTGCCAGCCACCTCCACCAGCCTCACCATGCCGGCCATGGAACATTTTTCCATGGAAATTCCCACACTAAAGGGGCACTATGAGATGGGAGAGCTGGACAACCCCCTGACCCCCCTTGCTAAAATACCTCCCATTTATCCCATGCGGGCCATGCGCCGGGGCATTGAAGGGTGGGTGAAGGTAAGGTTTATGGTCAACACCCAGGGCAGGGTGGAGCAGCTCAAAGTTATTGAATCCGATCCGGAAAGTGTATTTGATAAAAGTGTCATCAATTGCATCTCCCAATGGAAGTTCAAACCCGGCACCGTGGAAGGAGAACCGGTGAATACCATGGCTGAAACCACCATTCGATTTGAGTTGGAGAAATGATGAGATATCCCAAAGGCAGATGGGCCGTGCTGGGCCTGTTTATTTTAGTGATAACCATGGTGTTTTTATTACCCCTGGGTGCCGTTGCTGATGAGCCGCTTCCCCTGGGGGCTGGCATGTGCATCAACAAGGTGGAATCCCTGATTCAGAAGGGCAAATTACAGGAAGCTGTCACCGTTCTTGATGAGTTTAAATCCAAACAAAAGGGGCTGGACTCTGAGACGGCTGATAAAAAAGGGTATACCCACTATTATATTGATTTTTTACTTGGCAACACTTGCCTGATGTGTTCTGAGGCAGACACTGGCAAACGTACTGCCTGGATCAACCGGGCGGTTAATGCCTATGAGCAGGCTGTAGAAAAAAAGCCGGATCTGGCACCCGCCTGGCTTAACCTTGCCAAGTGTCATTACGATTTGGATCAAATGAACAAAGCGGCCTTTGCCTTTGTAAAGGGGTATGAAGAAAGCCCCGAGAAAAATGCCAATCATCTTTACTATGGGGCCATCTGCTATTTTCAATCAAATGATCATGTCAGGGCGTTAAAGACGTTTAACCGACTTATCAAACAACATCCAGATGCATTTTCCCTGGCATGGCGGGAAAATTATGTAAGCATTCTCTTTGCCATGGATAAAAACAAAACAGCCCTTCCCCATGTGGAAATGCTGGCAAAACAGTTCACCGGTGATAAAAAGAAAAAATGGCAGGAAATTCTGCTCTACCAATACCTGAACCTGAAGATGGATAAAAAGGCGTTGGCATATGGGAAAAGGCTCACCCAAACCGATCCCACGGAACCCAAATGGTGGAAAGCTGTGTCCCATCTTTACCTTAACCGCAATGATATGAAAAACGGCTTGAGTCACCTGTTGATATACGCTTATCTCACTCCCCCCACCCGGGAAGAGCAGAGTCTCATGGCCGATCTTTATCTTTCCCTGGGTATCCCGGCCCAGGCATCGGTGTTTTATGAAACCATACTCAAGGAAAAAGAAGATCTCACAAAGATAAAACGCATTGTCCAGGCGTATACGGCGGCCCATGAACCTGAAAAAGCCCTTGCCTGGATTGACCGGGGACTGGCCCGGAAGTCGGATTTTGGCCTTTTAAAGCAAAAGGCTGCTTTTCTGTATGAGATGGAGCGATATGATAAGGCCGCTTCGGTGTACGAACAATTAATCCAGCGAACCAAAAAACCGGGTGAGTATTTGTTGCTTCTGGGGTATTGCGCCTGGAATCTGGAGCAGATAGATCGGGCAAAGAATGCCTTTGGGCAAGCCAGCAAATTTGATAAACAAAAAAAATCGGCTTTGCTGGCCATTGCGCAATTATCAAGGATAGCTCAATAAAAAAATACTATTTAGCACTACAGCGACACTTTCATGATCTATCCTGTTTTGAGGATTCTAAGTAGCCACACATATGTTTTTCGGCATTCCGCAGAGATATGTCATTTATATTTATGGGTTTTATTTTGAGGAATATATGCTCGGGTACTTAGAGGCAGGAATCACATTTTATTATCAAGAAGGAGGATTAAATGGACGATTATGCACAATATGAAGCAGATTGTGAGAAAATACGAAAAACCAACGATAAATTATTGAATGATTTTGGGAGTTGGTTAAAAGCTTCGAAATTAAAGGAAAAAACAATAAAGAGACATATTGATAATGTTGATTTTTATATAAATGAGTTTCTCCTGTATGAAGATGCTGTGGAAGCCAAGAATGGTGCCATTGAGATCGGAATGTTTTTGGGATACTGGTTTATCAGAAAAGCAATGTGGGCCAGCCCTGCTCAAATAAAAAGTAATGCGGCAAGTTTAAAAAAATTCTACACGTTTCTTTTTGAAAAGGAACTGATCGAGAAAGAAGATCTTGTTGATTTAAAAACAAGCATAAAAGAGGATATGCCAGAATGGATCGCAACAATAGATCGTTATGATGATGACTCAATAACAGATATGGATGAAGTTTGGGGGTTATAACATGTTTGCCATATGAAAATTGGGGGTTGGTCATAACATGGGCCACTTTGTAATAGAAATTTAATAGTGAAAATTAAACTCTATTATTACAGCATCTTGTAATGGGTAAAATTCTATTTCCCGTATGGTGGCCCAACTTATGACCAACCCCGAAAATTGAATTATCATGTAAGGGAATTCATGATAAATAATTATTTTAATTTTAACTCATAACCATTCTATTCTTTTCGGCGAAGGTATTGCGTATAGTGCTATTTTGTGGTACTTAATATATTCACCAAATTTAAAATTTATCAGCCCTGGTTCTATATATGGTATAATTGTTTAAATCGCCCCATAATATATAGAATACAATTTGGATAAAATTAAAATTGACGAAGGGATTTTTACCAGATTCCAGTTTTATTTCCAAATGGGTTTGTCCTGATCATTCCTGCCGTATGGAAATTGGCTTATGATGTGATAGCGTCAACCTGAAGGCAAAATTTAAATTAATAGGAGGGCTTATGTTTAAACAATTGAACCTGCGCAATAGAATGTTATTATCCATCTGTTCGATTGCGTTAATTGCGTTTGCTGTAACCATTGGGATCATCACCACCCAGGCCAACAAATTAATAAAAACCGAAGCCATGGGAAAGGCGGAACAGCTTGGTCACCGATACGGGAACTTAGTCAAGGCTGATCTTGAACTGGCCATGGATGCAGCACGAACAATGGCTCAGATGTTTGAGGGGATGAGGAGCAGTGATAGTGTTCCCCAGAGACAACTCCTTAATGACATGTTGAAAAAGGTGTTGGAGTTGAGTCCGGGATTTGTAGGTGTCTGGACCTGCTGGGAACCCAACGCACTTGACGGTAATGATGAGGCCTTTTCAGGAAAAAAGGGCCACGATAATTCTGGACGGTTTGTTCCATATTGGTACCGGGATGGTGCCAATGTCAGCCTTGTCCCCCTTGAGAGCTATGATGTTCCTGGGGATGGTGATTATTACCAGTTGGCGTTAAAAAGTGGCAAAGAGACCATCCTTGATCCCTATCCCTATGAAGTTGCCGGCAAAGAGATTCTCCTGACAAGCCTTGTGGTTCCCATCAGACATAACAATCAGGTAGTGGGGGTTGCCGGTGTTGATATCTCCCTTGCCTCTTTTAACGAGATGGTCGCCAAAATCAAACCCTATGGCACCGGGAACGTTGCGCTTATCAGCAATGCGGGGATCTACGTTGCCCATGAAGACACCCAGCGGAGCGGCAAAGACATCGGCTCCACCCCTCTGTGGAAAGATATCAAGGCCGCGGTTCGTTCAGGGAAATTCCACACTGCAATGGACCATTCCACCCACCTGGCAACGGATGTGGCGCGCATTGTGGTGCCCGTTCAAGTGGGATTGTCTGATACGCCTTGGGCCTTTCTCGTGAACATACCCATGAATAAGGTGATGGAAGGGGCCAGACGCATCATGTATCTCAGTGTACTCATTGGTGCCGTCTCATTGTTTGTCCTTACACTGGTTGTGTTTTTCATAGCAAAGGGCATTGCTGACCCCATGATTCGCATTGTGAACGGCCTGAAAGATGGTGCATCCCAGGTGGCATCGGCCTCTGGGCAGATATCCTCCGCCAGTCAGTCACTGGCCCAAGGAACTTCTGAACAGGCGGCATCCATTGAAGAGACCTCGTCCTCCATGGAAGAGATGAACTCCATGATCCGAAAAACAGCTGAAAATTCAAAGATGGCAGATACATTGACAAGGGAAGCCAATGGGGTGGTAAAGGAGGCCAATACCTCCATGAAATCACTGACCAGCTCCATGGAAGAGATTTCCCAGGCCAGTGAAGAGACCTCAAAAATTATCAAGACCATTGATGAGATCGCCTTTCAGACAAACCTGCTGGCCCTGAATGCTGCGGTGGAAGCGGCCCGGGCCGGTGAAGCCGGTGCTGGCTTTGCCGTGGTGGCAGATGAAGTTCGTAATCTGGCCATGCGGGCGGCGGATGCAGCCAAGAATACGGCGACTCTGATTGAGGGCACCGTTAAAAAGGTAAATGATGGGTCTTTGCTGGTTGCCAATACAGGAGAGTCTTTCAATAAAGTAGCTGAGAGCACTCAAAAAGTAGGAAATTTGGTGGCTGAAATTGCAGAGGCTTCCAATGAGCAATCCAAGGGCATAGAACAGGTTAATATCGGTATATCGCAAATGGACAAAGTCGTACAGCAAAATGCAGCCAATGCCGAAGAATCCGCCTCCGCTTCGGAAGAGATGAACGCCCAGGCGGAGCAACTCAATCGTTATGTAAGAGAGTTGGTTGTCCTCATCACCGGTAAAAAAAATATTGCCGCCAAAGTAGGACACACTCCTCAGAGAAGGAAAAAGACCATGGCTGTGGCATCTTTATCCCCACGTTCTGGGGCAAAGCCAAAGAGACCCCAGTTGTCTCAAAAAAATGAAATTCGTCCGGAACAGGTAATTCCCTTTGGCGATGATTTTGAAGATTTCTGATTCAGTCATCGGCACACCCTGAACATCTGGATCTTATTTTTTGGAAATTAAATGAGATTTTTGGTGAATAGATGAATATCCCCCACTGAATCAGAGATTCGGTGGGGGACTTTTGGGTTAAAAGCTAAAGTGGATATCAAATGGTCAACAACCCCTACCCTAAAGGGATAGGGGCTTGAAAAAGCTCCTACCTGACAGGGCTGCGAACTGCTTGCATAGAGTTTGTGGTTGATTAGACGACCAAATTCAAATTGGTAGCCGTTAAGAGTA